>BNJU01003214.1_pt1 | contig 112237 bp, 119 predicted proteins | sample 8539281 | NCBI WGS metagenome assembly BNJU01 (sample SAMD00202456, study PRJDB9452) | human saliva metagenome | isolation source: human saliva | place: Japan
GCCGCGCCAAGGCACAAGGTGGCCAGCTGCTAAAGGCAGCAACGTCCTCTCCTCTTCCTTTCTTCGCGCGCGCGCGCAGCGCGCGCGTGGCAGAATAACAACAATAAAATAATAATACACACAATAATAACAATAACACAACAACAATAACAACGCCATATGGCGGCGGTCCAGAAGGGACCTGGCGATGCCGGATCTGTGAACTCGAGGAGACCACGGCCCGGCGCCGGAGAGAGCATGGGCGCGCCGGACGCGATGCGGATCGCGGTGCCGGGCACGAGGGCAGCCGGGTCGACGGCGCCAGCGCGGATCTCCTCGGTGACGGGAAGCGTCACCGGCGACTCCAGGTGGCTCCCTCACAGTCGCGGATGCGAACGGCGTATCCGTCGCACGCCGACAGGTCGGCGACCGGGAGGTTGAAGGGGGCCTGCACGTCCTCTGCGAGCACGCAGCTGACCGCGTCAGCGAGCTGAACGTCGAGCGGCGGCAGCGCGTGGGCAACGGCCATGCAGTCCTGGTAGAAGTCGGCAACGCTTCGCATAGTTGTTAGTCCTCGAGCTTGGAGCGCAGGAACTCCTTGAGTTCCGCTCCAAGCGCCGGGTCCTCAAGGGCGAGCGTGACGTTAGCTTCGAGGTAGCCGAGTTTGTCCCCGGTGTCGAAGCGTCGCTCGTCGATGACTACACCGTACAACCCTCCACCCTCTTCTTCGGGGAGGTCGATCATGCGCGCGTACCCATCTGTGAGCTGATACTCACCACCGGCGCCCGGTTCGATGTTCTCGAGGGCCGTGAACACGGCCGGGTCGAGCAGGTAGCGGCCGACGACCGCGTACTCGGACTTGACCTCTTCGAGCGGGGGCTTCTCGGTGACGTCGGTGATGCGCATGAGCTGGCCTTCTTCGAGGTCGACGCCCTCGGGGATCGGCAGGACCTCGACGGCGGTCGACGCGTAGGCGGTGGCCTGCTCGGGGGTGACCTTCAGCAGGGCGACGACGGTGCCGCCCAGGGCGCCTCGCACCTGGATCATCTTGCGCAGCAGCTGCGAGCCGGGCTCCATGAGGTCGTCGGGCAGCAGGACGGCGCAGGGGGCGTCGCCCACGTGGGACTTGGCCTGCAGGATCGCGTGGCCGAGGCCGAGGGGGTGGCCCTGGCGCACGGAGTGGACGCGCGCGTACTTCTTGTACTCGTTGACGTACTCGAGGGCCTTCTCCTTGCCGGCCTTCTCCAGGTCGGCCTCGAGGCCGGGTTCGGCGTCGAAGTAGTCTTCGATCGACTGCTTGCCGGCGCGGGTCACGAAGAGGATGTCTTCGATGCCGGCATCCGTGGCCTCGCGCACGATGTACTCGATCGAGGGACGGTCGACGACGGGCAACATTTCCTTGGGCACGGACTTCGTGATGGGCAGGAAGCGGGTTCCGCGACCGGCCGAGGGAACGACAGCGTGCACTACTGGCTGGTTTTTATCTGACATACTTCACAGAGTAGCGAAGAAAACCGCCCGAGAGGGAGACGATGGCCACAAAAACAACTCTCCGCGCGGAGGTGCGTATCAGGCGCCGCGCCCGGCGCGCGGGCACGTCCACGATCGAAGCCCCGTTAGCCCCAGAATTCAACCAGTCCCCATTCCCGTGCGCGACCGCGCCGAGGCCGAAGGGGATCGCTCGCCAGATCCGCGCCCTGGCCTCGTCGATGGGCGGAGTCACCCTGCCCGCACTGTTCGTCCCCACCCCCCTCGAGCCCGACATGTCCCTCGCGCTCGGGCTGTTCGAACGTGCGCTCCTCCCGGTCCTCCTCGACGAGGCCGGGGCTCCCCTCGGCGAACCGCGCTGGGGACTGTGGGAGGCGGGCCGGGCGTTGGTGACGCTCGGGCGGCCTCCCGCTCAGCCGGAGCGGTGAGGTGCTGGGCGCGGAGTCGCTCAAGGAGGCGGATCTGATTGTCATTCCGGCGCTCGCTGCATCCGCGGACGGGACTCGCCTCGGCCAGGGAGGAGGCTGGTACGACCGCGCGCTCACGCACCGCTCCCCCGGCGTCCCGGTCGTTGCGGTGATTTTCGACGACGAGGTACTGGAGGCCGGAATAATTCCTGCGGAGCCTCACGACGTTCCCGTCGACGCGATTGTGACGCCGACACGCACGATCGCAACAAACGTCCGATAGGCCTTTTTTGAGGCGTTTCCTGTTAACCGCAACGCCAACGGCCGTTTGTCACACACCTCTCACACCGGACTTTTCAGCTCAAAATCGCAGATCGCTGACCGAATGACAAAAAGTGCGACGAACATTACCCTCTAATCACTGTTCGTAAGACGAAAGTCCCCACTAGTGTTTTCAACGGTAAACGAGCGCCGACGCGGCGCGCGCTCCCCGGCGGCAACAGACCGCCACGCCGAGACACTTCGGCGATTCAGACTTGCCGGCCTGGCCGGCCCCATTCATCACAGGAGAAGCCATGCTCAAGGGTTTCAAGGAATTTATCTCTCGCGGTAACGTCGTCGAGCTCGCCGTCGGTGTCATCATCGGTGCCGCCTTCAAGAACATCGTCGACGCCCTGGTCGACGGCATCATCAACCCGCTGATCGCGGCCGTCATCGGCAAGCCCGATTTCTCGGACGCCTTCATCCTCACCCTGAACGGTACCGACGTGAAGTTCGGCCTGCTGATCACCGCCATCATCAACTTCATCCTCATGGCCTTCGCGATCTACTTCTGCATCGTGGTGCCCATGAACGCCCTCAACGCCCGCCGCCAGAAGGCTGCGGACGAGGCTCCCGAGCCCGAGGTCTCCGACGAGGTCAAGCTCCTCACGGAGATCCGCGACGCCCTCGCCCAGGGCACGCCGCGCCACTGAGCATCTGATCCCTCCTCGTGAGGGACGAAGGCGGGGCCGATGCAATCGCATCGGCCCCGCCTTTTTGTATCAGCACAACACGAGAGCGCCGCTCCAGCGAAGAGAACTCGCGCTCACGCGCCAGCCCCTACGCCCGCGCCTGCGCGTGCGGCGGCACGTTCTCGAGCAGCCGCGCGTCGTTGGCCCCATCGCCCCGGTCGGGGGCGTCGGCCATGGAGCCGGGGCGCGTGTCCTCGGGGCGCACGCGATCCTCCCAGGAGGGCGGCAGGCCCTCCTCGATAAGGCGGCGGTCTACGTCGGACACGTAGCGGGCGACGCGGCGACGCTTGCGCGGCGTCGTCTCACTCATCGGAGGATTCCTCCAGCTGCGCGTCATCGGAGGCCGAAGCCTCGTCAGATTCCTGCGCGCTGGCCGCGGGCTTCGTGCGGCGCACGACGTTGCCTAGGACCGCGTCGGACTGGAAGCCACGTCGCGTGATACCCAGGGCCTCGCGCAGCTCTTCGGCGGTCTCCAGGTCGGTGCGCTCGACGCCGTCGGAACGCACCCAGGCGGCCATCTCGTCGAGCTGGTCGTCGGAGTAGGCGGCCAGCGGCAGGCCCTTGGCGATCGCGGGGCGAGGCCCACGGTTCTCCTCGGAGGCGCGCTCCTTGCGCTTGATCGCCAGCAGCATGCCGGTGGTGTCCTCGTCGGCCTTCTTGCGGCGCTTGGATTCCTCGTCGAGGCCGTCGTCCAGCATCGGCATACGCGGGGCCGAGGCGTCCGAGGAGTCCTCAGCCTCGTCCGCCCCCTCGTCACCGTCACCGGAGGAAGCCTCTTCCGCGCGCTCTTCCACGCGCTCGTCCGCGGCCTCGTCATCGGCGATGCGCTCGGGGACCTCGACGACGGGCTCGTCGTCGGTGGCGCGCAGCTTCTCGAGCGCATCCAGGACGGCATCGACGACGAGCGATGCTTCCTTGTCGGGGTCGATAAACAGCGGCATCGACAGGGCGGTGTAGACCGCCCAGCCCTGGGCTTCGAGCCAGCGGGGACGGGCGCGGTCGCGCACGCGCTGGCTGCGTTCCGCCAGGTACTCCTCGTCATCCGTGAGCACCGCGAGGAGCAGGCGCCCCGGAGACTCCGGGTGACCGATCGCGAGCGGGATCCGCATGCCGCCGGGGATACCGACGTTCGCGACGACCTCGAGGCCTCGCGAGTACAGGTGCTCGGCGAGGTCGACGAGCAGGCGGTCCGGTTCGCCGGCCAGGACGGGCCAGGCGTCCATGCCCTCGCCCGCGTGGCCTTCGGCGATCTCCAGGAGGTCGACGAGCATACGCGAGCCCTCGTGGCCCAGGCGGTCACGGTCAATCTCCGCGCTGTGCAGGGCGGAGACGAGCGTCAGGTCGCCGCGCACGACGCGCAGGACCTCGGCGAGCGCGTCCGCGCCCTCCTCGCTCGACAGGACGCCGAAGTCGTGAATGACGCGCCCGTGCGGGGTCTTCGCGAACCCGACGGACAGGATGAGCGATTCGCGGGTCAGGCCAGCCACCTCATCGGGGCCGACGACAACGAAGGGCTCCGGGGTCGCGGGATCGAAGAACGAGGCCAGGCCGGGCTCGTCGGCCTTCACGCTCTCCAGGGCCTCGCGGATGCGCTGCGCGTGCCGCTCGGACAGGGCGACGACCGCGAGGGAACGCTCCGGGGCCTCGACTGCGTGTTCGATGACGGCGTCGACAACTGCGCGCACCTCGGCGGCGGTCGATCTCGATCGCGTGCGCACCGGGCGCGGGCATGCCCGTCGCCTCCACCCAGCGGGCGGACACGGGCGCGTTCGCGGCGGTCCACGGGACGGGGATACCGGCGTGCTCGTAGCCGTAGCGGGCGAGCAGCAGGGCGACCTGATCGTTGAGGCGGCGCGGACCGGGCTCGACACGCACGACCGGCAGGACGCCCGCCAGCTCGCGGGTCGCGCCGCCTTCCGAGGCGCCGGTCAGATCGTCGATCACGACCAGCTGGTGGCCGCGCGCGATGATGGGCGCCAGCTCGGCGAGCGGCAGGCCGTCAGCGCCGTCCAGAACAACGACGTCGACGGTACGCCCCGTCGGCGCAAGGGCCGGAACCATCGCAGGCACCGTCATGAGGACGGGCAGCAGGTGGCGCACGAGCGGGTACGACGTGAGCAGGTCCAGGTCGGAGGGAGCCATTCCGTCGGCGAGCAGGTCGCGCAGCTCCTCGTACTGGCTGGGTCGGGCCGCCAGGGCGTTCGTGCGGATTCGACGCACGCCCGTGATGGCCTGCGGGATGAGCGAGGCCACCTGAGCCTCGTCAAGCTCGCAGCCCTCACGCGCCAGGTCCTCGAGGGAGGCAGGGTCCACCCCGCCGAGCGCGGGCTGGGAGGCGAGCATGGCGCGCAGCAGCGAGGCCCACCACGCAAGATCGAGCTCGGTGTCGATCGCGGCGTCTTCAACCTCGCGATCGGCGAGGTCCAGGGCGAGCTTGTCGAGGCCGTGAGCGGCCAGGCGCTCGCGCATCTGCAGGCGCGCGGGCACCTCGCGGGCGGCGGAGGTGTCGCCGGCCCAGCGTTCGATGAGGGTCGTCAGGCGCTGCAGGTGGGTGCCCACCAGGTCCGGCTCCTCGGCCGCGAACACGGGGGCGATGGCGTCGAGGTCATCACGCACGGCGTCCGTCAGGGCCGAAATCTCGCCGATCTTCGCGGGGAGGATGGGCCACGAGTCGTCGCCGCAGACCGCGCACCACGCGTCGCGGCGCTCCTGGACACGAATGAGGGCACGGTGCAGGTCGGGAACGTGCACGCCCGGGCGCACGAGGTCCTGGGCCTGCTTGACGAGGCGGTTGCGCTCGGAGCGGCCCATCGAAATATCGTGGTCCTTGCGCCACTGCTTGGGCGCGGTTGCGATCACCATGTCGGCGGCGCTGCGTTCGAACACGCGGGGCAGGAAGACGTCGAGGACGTCGGCGATGCCGTCGAACATGGCGAGCTGGCGGTCCCACTGGGCGAGCGTGCCGGCGGGCTTGATGCCGGCCTCGCCGGCGACGGCCGCGATGTGCACGCGCAGCTCGGGCAGGGTCTTAGAGAGGCGGTCGACGCGCAGCAGCACGTCGGAGGCCTGTTCGTCGGAGGTCAGGACGGCGTTGCCCCACGCGGAGGAGGCGGAGCCCTTGAGGGTCCCAGACGCCAGGGCCTCACGCAGCAGGGCGCGGGCGCTCTCACCCTGATCGACCGCAATCTCGTAGAGGGTCTTTTCGTCCAGGCGCACGCGGGTCGTGGGCGCATTCTCGCCGCTCGTTAGGTCCGTGAGAGCACGCAGCGCGTCGGCCGCGCACACGCCGAAGCGGCCGTAGGGCTGGTGGAGCGCGGCCACGTACGAGGCCAATTGGCCGCGCACCTGACGCAGGCGGGCACGCATCTCGTCAACGCTTGCCTGGTCGACGACGGGCGAGGTGTCCTCCATTGCGGCGCTCACGCGCGCGGCGAGGGTCTTACGCGCGTCGGAATAGCCGTCGATGTTAGCGACGATGTCGGCGAGGCCCAGATCGGCCAGGCGCGTGTAGGCGGCGATCGAACGTGACGGGGAGGTCGACACGTGCAGGACCGACCGACCGGTGGCGGCCGCGTCCGCGAGGATGGCCGCGACGACGGAGGCGTCGTCACTGTGCGCGGGGATGTCGATGAAGACGCTTCGACCGTCGGAGGCGGCCTCGACCGCGTCCTGCTGGGAGGGAATCAGGTCGCCGACGCCCTTTTCGGCCCACGGGTCGCGGTCGGCGGGGTTGGGGACCGGAGCCTCGGAGCGCAGGTCGTTGCGCGCGTCCTGGTCGCCCGCGAGCGCGCGGATCACCTGAGAGTCCTCGAGGGCTGTCACGTCCTCGGCCAGGCTGGCGGCGAGGGCGCCGGCCGGGTGGCAGAACAGGCCGATGACGACGTCGTCGCGGACCTCGAAGCGCGGCAGGGCGGCGCAGGCATCACGCAGGGCGGCCATCGCCTGCGAGGAGGAGAACCCGTGGGCTCCGCTGGCCTGGGCGAGGATCGTGTCCCCGTCCAGGTTGAGGCCGTGGCTGCGCAGTGCCTCGGCCAGCTCGGGGGCGAGAAGGCCGCCGCGTCCGAGCGCGATGAGCACGTCGTCGTCGCGACGCACGAGGCGCACGGGGCGCAGCAGGGCGGGGACGGTGACGGCGTCGGTTCCGTTGCGCCACGAGGCCGTGCCGATTCCCAGGTGGATGGGGCCTGTGCCGTGCGCGGAGGCACGCTGCTCGGAGCGCGCGATGATGGACCGGGCGCGCTCGAGGGCGCGGCCCAGGGCAATGGGTTCGCGGATGAGGAGGCTCAGGCGGACGGGGTGTTCCGTGTAGAGCTGGGCGAGGCCTCCGGGGTGCGCGCCGGACAGGGACAGCGTCGGCAGCGACGTGGAGTCTGCGGCGATGTCCTGGTCGAGGCGTGAGCGCCACTTCTCGCGCGCAGAGCCGACGAGGGTGGTCGGGTGCGTCGAGGTGGACGAAGCCTCGGGGGCCTCGGGCTCAGGGGCGGAACGGCGCGAAAAGATACTAGGAACCACGTTTTAACCCTACGGCAGCACCGCCCTATTGTGTGACGCGGCGCGCCCGGAGGAGGTCGACAACGGAAATGGTCACAACGGCGCCGACGATGAGGGCCATACCGACGATGTCGATGCCCGTGTAGGAGCTTCCCATGACGAGGGCGGAAAAGGCGGTCGCGGCGATGGGCTCGAGGCTCCCGATGAGCGAGGCCTTGACGGGCCCAATGCGGTCCACGCCCCACAGGAAGGCGGTGGAGGCGACGGCGGTGCCGAGGACGACGGTGATGAACATGGCGAGCACGACGTCGGGCGTCCAGGTGATGTGGAATCGCCACACTCGACCGACCAGGCCGACGCACGCACCGGCGATCAGGAGGCCGTATGCCACGACGACGTCCGCGCCATAGGCCGCAATGAGCCGAGCGGGAAGCAGCGTGTATGTCGCGAGCGTGAGCGCGGCGACGGCTCCCCAGGCGAGCGCAGTGGGCGTAATGACGAGGGAGTCCAGCGACCCGTGCGTGCACAGCAGGAAGGTGCCGGTCACGGCGAGGACGATGGCGATCACCTCGGAGGCACGCGGCCATCGCCTGTGGGTGAGACACACCCAGACGACGATGAGGATGAGGCCCAGGTACTCGAGGACGGTGCCGGTGCCCGCATTCGACGCGCGGATCACCCCCATGTAGGTGATCTGACAGGCCGCGAGCCCAAAAATCGCGTAGATCACGAGGTCTCGCCAGTTGCGAGCGTGGACACCAATTCTCGATGACGAGCGGATACCCCGCGCGAGCGCACGAGAACGTAAACGAGGGCGAGGATGCCCGAGACGAACATGCGGAAGAAGCTGATGAGGGTCAGCTCGATACCGTGATGCTCCATGAGGTAGTCGGCGGAGACCCCGGAGGCGCCCCAGCACAGGGCAGCCACGACGGTCACGAGATACCCAAGAGCGTTGCGCATGGCGTCCTTCTACTGTGCCCCCGAGACGATTCGAACGTCCGACACCCGCTTTAGGAGAGCGGTGCTCTATCCCCTGAGCTACGAGGGCGTGACATGTTGTCCGCGCCCACTGTAGCAAAGTGCGCGCACCGCTGCCCTGCATCGCCATGCGGAGAGGCTCACCCCGGCGGACATTCGCCCCCACACGCGCACGAGGCCGGGGCACCCACACGGGCACCCCGACCTCGTGACCGTATGCGGTTAGCGGCGCTCCCATTCGGTGTGCACGGCCGTGCCCGCATCCCCGAGGTGGGCGGAGGGAACGATCATGACCGGGCAGGTCGAGTGACCGAGCACCGTCTGCGACGTCGAGCCGAGGAGCACGCCGGCCAGCCCTCCGCGCCCGCGGGTGCCGACGACGACCAGGTCGACCGCGGTGGAGAACTCGATGAGCAGGGATGCCGCAGAGCCGTCGAGGGCGTGGCGGGAGACGTGCATGTCATCGCCGTCCAGGGCGGCGGCGATCGCGGCGTCCATTCCCTCGCGCACCTGCGCGAGCAGGGCCGAGTGATCGACGCCCGTGGGGGTCCACGTCATGACGGACGGGCCCACCGCGATCGGCACGGCGGACACCGCGGTCAGGCGCGCATCCCACAGGCGGGCCTCGCCGATCGCGCGCTTGAGCGCGCACGAGGGCTGATCGGTGCCGTCGATACCGACGACGACGCGCTCGACGGGCGTGAATTTCTTGCCCGAGGTGTGGCGGGGAACGACGACGACGGGGCACTTCGAGTGAGCGGGCAGAGCGGAGGAGACCGTCCCCAGGAGACGATCGGCGAATCCGCCGCCGCCGCGGGAACCGACGACGATCATGTCCACCTCGGCGGAGAAGTCGATGAGCACCCCCGCCGGGTCTCCGGGCTCGGTCGACCCGGAGACATGCGTCGCTCCGCGTTCGCGAGCCAGGGCCTTCGCCTCCTCGACAACCTGTTCGGCGCCCGCCTTCAGGGCCTCATCGTCGAGGACGGCGTATCCGCCGTCCAGGGCGGCCGCAGAGTACGAGGCCAGCGCGTAGGTACACAGGCAATGGATGCGCGCTCCGGTGCGCGCGCCGCGATCAGCGGCCCATTTGACGGCGGCAAGGCTCTCCGTCGAGCCATCGACACCGACCAGAATGACTTCGGTAGAACTCATGATGTCCTCCTCGTGGTGGCAGTCACTTATATTGTGCCGCATTTTAACGATCCGCGAAAGCCCAAACCCGAGCACAAACAGCGATCCCCGCAGCCCGTAGGGGCTGCGGGGATCATCAGCTAGGTATCGCAGGCTCAGTAGCGCACGTAGGTGGCGCCAGCGCGGACCGGCGAGACCTGGGAGAGACGGCCGGGCACCGTGGCCTCGACCATCTGGCCGCCGCCGATGTAGATGGCGACGTGGCCGGGGTAGGACACGATGTCGCCGGGCTGCGGGTCGGACACGATGGTGCCACCAGCGGCCTGAGCGGACGAGGAGTGCGGCAGGTTGATGCCAGCAGCCGCGTACGCGTACTTGACCAGGCCGGAGCAGTCAAGACCACCGAGGGTCTCGCCACCGTAGACGTAGGGGATACCGGTCAGGCCGAGGGCGACGGAGACGATGTCGCCACCAGCCGCGTTCAGGGTGGCCTGACGGGCGGAGGTGTCAGAGGACGCGTCGGAGCGGGTCTGCGAGCGAGAGGCGGCCGAGTCGGAATGATCGGCGGTGGGGGTTGCGGTGCCGGGAGCCGCCGCAGGTGCCTCGGCGGTCGCGGAAGCGGTGACGTCCTCTTCAGCGGTCCACTCGATGTCCGGAACCTCGACGGTGGTCACGTCATCGACGGCGACGGTCGTCGTGTTGAGGTCAGCGCTCTGCGGCTCAGACTGGGGGGTCGCCGGGGCGGCGTTCGCAACGCCGGCGGCAATCGCGGTCAGCGCAACACCGGCGGCCGACGCGAAAGCGATCGGACGAGCGGCGCCGGAAACGTTCACGCCCTCGACCACGGAATCGGTCAGCGGACGACGTGCCATGCGGTGACGCGGAGCAGGCTTAATAGTCTTCACTCATGTTCTCCCTGTTTCCCTGCGAGGTTAGCTGTCGGGTTCGGACGGGAGGTCCGGCTCGGCGTGCGAGCTTCACCCCAAGGCTCAAGGAGCCACATCTGGGTTCCCCGCGTGAGACGATTTTTCCGCTCCATTCGTCGTCTCACTTCGGGTTCCGAATGGGCGGGTGGTCTGATGACCGATGTCGATCTATACCTTGACCACCCGGCCAATGTCACGTTCTGGTAACAGTGACCATCCCTCATCGTTACCATTCCGTGACATTTGCGTCCCGCAATCTCAGGAAAAACTCGCCTCCCTACGCGTTTTCGCGATTCGAGACACACCCCGTAGACGACAAAAGCCGGGGCTCATCGCCCCGGCCTCGTCGTTTCTCAGCGCTCACTCACCCCGCACGAAAAGGTGCGCGGCCAGCGCCATCGGGATCGTCAGGTAACCGCGAACCTCGCCGGCCTCGTCGAGAGCGGCGACACGCACGACGTCACCGTGCGCCGAAAGCCCCACGCGAGCGCCCGGACGCAGGCCCAGCTCATCGAAGGAGCCAAGCAGCTCCGCGTCCGCCTGAATCGGCTCGCCAATGCGCGCCAGCGTGAGGGCCCCCGCCTCGAGCGAACGCACCGCCAGCTCGGCAGAATAGGTGCCCTCCGGCGGCGCACAGCCGGGCATAGGGTTGCCGTAGGGGTCCACGCACGTATTGCTGAGCAGCTCCTCCAGGCGCGCCTCGACGGCGTCGCTCATCACGTGTTCCCAGCGGCACGCCTCGTCGTGCACCTGCGCCCAGTCCATGCCGATCACGTCGAGGAGGAGGCGCTCGGCCAGGCGATGCTTACGCAGCACCTCGGTGGCGCGCGCCCGGCCAGTGTCAGTCAGCTCGAGGCGACGATCGCCCATCACATGCAGCAGCCCGTCGCGCTCCATGCGCGCGACCGTCTGCGAGACCGTCGGGCCGGAGTGCCCCAGGCGGTCGACGATGCGCGCACGCAGGGGGGTGACCCCATCCTCCTCGAGCTCGAGGATGGTCTTGAGGTACATCTCGGTGGTGTCGATCAGGTCTGCCACGTCGGCCTCCTTCATCAGGCAGGTAGTAAACACAGAATAGGGTCACCTTCCTCCCCGCAAGAGCAACGACGCGTTGATGCGGAAAAACAGGCGTGTCGGCGTGGGCGCCCTCACGACAATTCGATTAATGAACGTGATGGAAATACCCTGCCCAAGAAGACTAGGCTGTTGCCATGGTGGCTTTCCCCGACATCCCCAGGCCCTCCTCCCCTCAGACGGACGCTTCGGCTGCGGCCCTCCAAGGTGCGCGCCGCGCAGATCGAGGCGCTGTCCTCTCCGCTCCTCATGGGCACCTCCCACCGCGCAGCCCCCGTGCGAGACGTGGTTGCCTCGCTGAAGGACGGGCTGCGCACCCTTCTGTCGGTCCCCAGCGACTACGAGGTCGTCCTGGGCAACGGCGGCGCCTCCGCATTCTGGGACGTGGCCTGCGCGTGCCTCATCTCCTCCCGCGCGGCGTTCGGCTCCTGGGGCGCATTCGGCGCAAAATTCGCCTCCGAGGCCGCCCACGCACCTCACCTCACTGCCCCCCTCATTGACGAGGCCGCACACGGATCTCTCGTCACCGTCTCCCCGCGCCGGGCTTCAGAGGGCGTCGACGTCTACGCCTACCCCCACAACGAGACCTCCACCGGCGTCACCTCCCCCGTCTACCGGGTCGAGGCGCCCGACGCGCTCACCCTCGTGGACGGCACGTCGATCGCGGGGGCTGCACCCGTCGACCTGACCCAGGTCGACGCCTACTACTTCTCCCTCCAAAAGGCCCTCGGGTCCGACGGCGGCCTGTGGGTCGCGGTCCTCTCCCCCGCCGCCATCGAGCGCACCCGCCGCGTCGAGGAGAGCACCGACGGGCGATGGGTCCCGCAGTTCCTCTCCCTGTCCGCAGCCATCGACAACTCGCGCAAGGACCAGACGCTCAACACTCCCGCGCTCGCAACGATCGTCATGGCGGAGCGCCAGGTCCGCTGGCTCCTCGAGCGCGGCGGGATGGACGCGGTGAGCGCCCACTGCGCCCAGGCCTCGTCCCTCATCTACGACTGGGCCGAAGCGAACCTGGCCGCACGCCCCTTCGTGGACAACCCGGCGTGGCGCTCCCCCGTGACCGCCACGATCGAGATCGACGAGGCCGCGAGCGCATCCGAGCTGGCCGCGCACCTGCGCGCGCGGGGGATCGTCGACATCGGCGCCTACCGCGGCGTGGGCGTCAACCAGCTGCGCATCGGCACGTGGCCGAGCGTTGAGATCGAGGACGTGGAGGCGCTCCTCGCCTGCATCGACTACTGCCTGGAGCGCGTGCTCTAAGTCCCTCCCCGGGCGCCGATCAGAGCGGGTCGACCGAGCGACGCGGCGCGTCCACGGAGGAATCCGCCTCGATGCCCACCCACGGGAACGAGCGGCGGCGCACGACGCGGCCCTTCCAGTGGATCATCGCCCACGCCCCGCAGATGAGCGCGATGCCGAGGGAGGCGATACCGCCGACCAGGATCGACCAGCGCGCGCCAAACGTCGTGCCCACCCACCCGATGAGCGGCGAGCCGATCGGCGTCGCTCCGAGGAACACGAGGGAGTACAGGGCCATGACGCGCCCGCGCTTGTCGGGATCGGTGCGCGTCTGCACGAGGGCACTGGCGCTCGTGTTCATCGTCAGCATGCCGAAACCCGTGGGGATCGACAGGAGCGCGAACCACCAGTAGGAGGGCGACAGGGCCAGGAGGATCTCGGCGGTCCCGTAGAAGGCGGCGCCCATGAGGATGATGCGCAGGCGGGGAGCACGGCGCGCGGCTCCCGTGGAGCCGAGGATCGACCCCACCGCCATGAACGTGGAGAGGATTCCGAAGGAGCCGGCGGCCTTACCGAAGACCGTCGTCGCCATGAGGGCGCTCGTCATCTGAAAGTTCATGCCCAGCGCGCTCACGACGAAGATCAGCGCGAGGATGATGCGAATGTCGGTGCGGCTGTGCACGTAGACGACGGACTCGCGCAGCTGCCCCGGGGCGCGCGGCACGAGGGTGCGCGGATAGAGCTGGTCTCCGCGCATGAGGGCCAGCGCGATGACGGGGGCCATGAACATGACAGCATCGATCAGAAAGACCGGGCCGATCCCCCACCAGTCAATGAAGAAGCCCGCGGAGGCCGGGCCGATCAGGCGCGCGGTATGGAAGGCGGTAGCGTTCAGGGCAACGGCGTTCGCCATCTTCTCGTGGGGCACGAGCTCGCCCACGAAGGCCTGGCGCGCCGGGGTATCGACGGCGGAGATCGTCCCCGAGATGAACGCCAGGATGTATTGGTGCCAGAGCTCGCCCGTCCCCGTCAAGACAACGATACCGATGATGAGGGACACGAGGCCGACGCCGACCTGCGTGCACTGCAGGAGGCGGCGCCCCGGGATGCGATCCGCGAGGACCCCCGCCCACGCGGAGAACAGGATGATGGGGAAGGAACTGGAGCGCCGTCACGAGGCCAACCTGCGACGCGTCGTGATCGGTGAGGACCGTCAGGACGTACCAGTCCTGGGCGACGCGCTGGAGCCACACGCCCGTCGACGCAATGAGGGAGGCGACGAAACCAGTACCGGTAGTTCACGTAGCGCATGGATGCAAACGTTGCCGACATGCCGTTCCTCCCTCTCTCACTTCGCGCACTGGACGAGGCAGGGGCTGGCGGCGCTGACCGGCCCCATCGGTGCACCTTCCCAGGATACGACCGCCCCGCCGGAGAAGGCTCCGGCGGGGCGGGAAGGGCGTGAAGCGTGACGAATCAGCCGACGCCGAGGAGGCGCTGAATCGGGCCCATCAGGAAGTAGATGATGAAGAGACCGGCGACCAGCCACATGAGCGGGTGCACCTTGGCGGGCTTGCCCTTGACGAGCTGGATGACCGCGTAGGGTCACGAAGCCCACGCCGATGCCGACGGACACGGAGTAACCGAAGGGCATGAAGGCGATCGTCATGAAGGCGGGGATCGCAACCTCCGGCGAATCCCAGTCGATGCCGGTCACCTGGGTCATCATGAGGAAGCCGACGAACACGAGGGCCGTGGAGGCGGCCTCGGTCGGGACCAGCTCAACGAGGGGTGCCAGGAAGGTCGACAGCAGGAACAGGATGCCGGTGACCACGGAGGCCAGGCCGGTACGGGCACCCTCGGCGACACCCGAGGCGGACTCGACGTAGGAGGTGTTCGAGGAGACGCCGCCGACGCCGCCCGGCCACCGCGGCCAGGGAGTCGACGATCAGGATCTGGCGGGTCTTGGGCGGGTTGCCGTCCTTGTCCAGCAGGTTACCCTCGGCGCCGACGGCCACCATGGTGCCCATCGTGTCGAAGAAGTCCGCGAGCATGAGCGAGAAGACCAGCAGGATCACGGAGACGACGCCGAGCTTGCCGAAGCCGCCGAAGAGATCCACCTTGCCGAGCGTGTCGAACACGGGAACCGCGATCGGGGAGCCCTTGAGCTCGGGGACGGTCTGGCCCCAGCCGGTCGGGTTGGTGTCGGAGATGCGATCGATGTGGGCGAAGGCCTGAACGATGACTGCGAGGATCGTAGAGGCAATGATCGAGATCAGCACCGCGCCCTTCACCTTGCGCACGTAGAGGATCATCATGAGGAACAGGCCGAACACGAAGACGAGGGCCGGCCAGCCGTCGAGCGAGCCCGAGATGCCGAACTGGACGGGGGTCGCGCCGGTACGCACGATGCCCGCGTTCACGAGGCCGATGAGCGCCACGAAGAGACCCAGGCCCACCGTGATGGCAGTCTTGAGGGCGGCGGGAACCGCACGGAAAACGGCCTCGCGGAAGCCCGTGAGGACGAGCAGGAAGATGAGGATACCTTCCCAGGCGATGACGCCCATGGCCTCGCCATAGCTGAGGCCGGCACCGAGGACGAGGGTGAAGGCGACAACCGCGTTGAGTCCGAGGCCTGCGGCGAGCGCCAGGGGGTAGTTCGCGACAACACCCATGAGGATCGTCATGATGCCCGCGACGAGCGCGGTGCCGGCTGCGATGCCCTGGGTCGTGATGGAGCCGTCTTCGGGCACGGCATTGCCCAGGATCGCCGGGTTGACGACCAGGATGTATGCCATCGCGAAGAAGGTGACAATTCCACCGCGGATTTCGTGACTAATAGTCGAGCCGCGCTTGGAAATCTGGAAGAACGAATCAAGTGACTGTGCGAAGCCGCCGTGGGACGGGGCGGTCTTTTCTTGTGTGCTCACCGGATAATCGTGCCTGTTCGGCCGCCCGCATGCAAACAAACTCACCATTTGCCCACTTGCTGAGAAAGCACCCGGGGCTCAGTCCCGGGTGCTTTCTGTCAGTTTATAGCGGAAGGAAACATCAGCCTTCCTGTTCTTCACCCGTCGGGGCCTCGGCCTGGGCGGACGTCACTTCGGCGACCGTGGCCTCGTCCTTCTTCGCCTCGTTCGATGCGCGCGGCATCGGCTCGGCGTCGAGCGCCCCCTCGTTCACGCGCGAGGGACGCACGGGCCATGCGGTGCCGTTCTTGGGCACGTCGGTCTCCGAGTGGGAGCCGCACGTGTGGTCCAGTGAGACCACAGCGCCGTCGTCGGTGGCCCACTCGTTTGCACACACGCCAAACATCGTGCGCATGTCGCCGCCCATCTTCACGAGGAAGCCGCACGTCGAACACGTGTTACGCGGGCGACGCCCGGACTTCGGGCCGCGCTCCGACTCGTACCAGCGCTTCGCGGCCTGGCTGTGCCCTTCCGGCGACAGGACGCGCAGCCCTCCCCAGGCCGAGCTCGCACGACCGGCAGGTCGGGTCCACGCTCGTGTCCTCGAAGCTCTGCACGAGACGCTCATCGTCCGCCTTGTACGGCAGGACGTCGTCGCGAGAAATATCCGAGGGACGCAGGCGATCCTCCCACGGAACCCACTCGGGGGCCAGAAGCGCACCCTCACGGGGGGTCATACCGACTTCACACACGGTGGCGACGCGTCCGCGCGGCACGCGGGCAACGGTCACGGCCCAGCACCAGCCCACGTAACCCGCGTCGGTCGACGCGAAATAGTGGGTCGCCAGACGCTCCGACACCATCTCAAATCCGACGTGCTCGCCGACGGGACGGGGGTTACGTGGGCTGGCGCAACGGCCTCGGCACCGGCGCGCGCGACGTCGACGGCGGCCTCAAGGACGGCGTCCTTCTTCACTGCCCGCAGGCGGGCCTGGTCTTTAGGCATCAAATTCCTCTGCGACGGCGCGCAGCACCTTCGCGATCTTGGTCGCGTTGTCCGGGTAGGAACCGCGGCGCAGCGCGGCGCTCGAGGAGTCGAGGAGCTTAATCAGGTCCTCGACGACGGGCACCATCGCCTGCGGCTTGCGGCGCTTGGCTCGGGCAACGGAAGCTGTCTCCTTCAGGAAACGCACGCTCAGAGCCTGCGGTCCCTTTCGTCCCGTCGGCCACCGAATACTCCACGCGAGCACCCACTCGCGGGTTGGCGTGGTCGGCCGGCAGCGCGGACGAGTGGAGGAAGACATCAGCGCCGTCATCTCCCGCAATGAAGCCAAAACCGCGATCTGCGTCGAAGAACCTCACTTTTCCGGTGGGCATGGTCCCCTCCTTCTCTCAATAGTCTGAAAGCCCCTATGGGCTCTCCCTATCATAGGACCCTCTTCCTCCGCGCGCGGGGAAGCGGCCGACGCCTGTAGCGAACAGCACCGCTGCCCCCATTCCATCCGAGCTTTCACGTAGACTGACCCCACGGAAACAATCACCGATGCCGCGGTGCGTCACACGCTAGACGCACACGGCGCACATGGTGTATGTTGACCTGTTCGCCACATCGCAGGAGGACCCCGTGACACGAATCCGCCGTTTCAGCCTCATCGCTGTTCTCACAGCGATACTGCTTGCGCTGGGCCTTCCCGCGCTCGCAGCGTCGCCCATGTCCATCAGCGATTCGGTCACCGATCCCGACAGCTGGCTCTCCAGTGCCGACCGCTCATCCATCGAGTCCTCGACGAGCAGGGCCGCCTCCTCGGGCAAACCCGTCAAGGTCGTCGTGGTCGCAAACTTCTCGGGCACGGACGCAGACTCCTGGTGCAAGCAGACCGTCGAGCGTTCCTCCCTGACCAACGGCACCGTCGTCTACGTCATCGCATACTCGCAGCGCCGTGACGCGGCGTGCTCCTACAACGGCCCCTCGAGTTCCTCTCTCCAGAACGCCGTGCGCGCATCCGAGGCCCAGTTGACGCCCAATCCTCTGACCTCTTCCGCGGTCGCCAACGGTGTCAACGCATTCGTCAATACCCTCGTGAGCGGTACGTCCAGTTCGGCTTCCAGTTCCACGAGCTCGAGTCACTCGACCGCGTCCGGCGCGACCAACGACGACACCGGATCACTTTTCGGCATGTTCGTCATGTTCCTGCTGCTCGTGGGTGGCGTCATTGCCGTCGCCATCGGAGTTGCGCGCTCGTCGCGTCGCAACAGGCTCGCGGCCCAGCAGGCCGCACAGGTCGATGCCGAGAGCGCGGCGCGTGCCGCTCAGGAAGCGAATCGACAGCTCCTGTCCGCAGACGAGCAGGTGCGTACCGCGACGGACGAACTCAACTACGCGCGCGCGCAATTCGGCCTGAGCTCCACGGACGAATTCGCCCGAGCCATCGAAGCCGGGAAGGCGGCGGTCTCGCGCGGCTTTCAGCGCCCAGGGGCAGATGAACTCCGCGACTCTGCCCGCCGAACAGCTCCGCCTGGCCACCGCGATCATGCGGGATCTGGGCGCCAACATGAACCCGCTCAGCGCCATCCAGGCGTCGTTCGCAACGAAGCGCGCCGAGCAGGCCTCGCTCCCCGAACGAATCGCCGAGGCCCGCGAGCGCCTCGCGGAAGAGCTGACGGATCTGGAGCGCGCGAAGTCAGAGCTGGCCAGCATTTCGACGCTCTACCCTGCGCAGATGCTCGCCTCCCTCCAGGACAACCCGGAGCAGGCGTCGGCCCTTCTCACCTCGGCGCGCACCGCGCTCGACACCGCGGAAGCATCCGCGTCCACCGATCGCGCGCACGCCGCGAGCGCCCTCGACACCGCCCTGCGTGCACTGACGATGGCCAACCACCAGACCGACGCGATCTTCTCGGCGAAGTCCGACCTGGACGCGATCCGCGATCGCCCTCGTCGCGGCGATCAGCTCGATTTCCTCGGACATCACCGACGTCAACGAGCTGCACACGGATCCGGCTGTGTTTAACCCGATGGTGGCCGACGCTCACGCGGCCATCGCCGAGGCCCAGGCGGCCCTGGCGAACACGGGCGATCCGCTCGCAGCCCTCGAGCACCTGCGCATGTCCGAGGCCACTCTGGACGCGGCACTCGAGCCGCTACGCACCAAGGAGGAGGCCTACGAGAAGGCTCGTGCGGCCGCTGAGGCGCAGATTTCGCTGGCTGAATCCGCCGTCGCCCAGGCCCAGCGCTACGTGCAGGGCCGACGTGGAGCCATCGATCTGGAGCTGCGTTCGACCCTGAACAACGCTGAGAGTGCCCTGAGCACCGCCCACCGGTCACTCGAGGACGATCCCGAGGCCGCGTCAACGCACGCAATGAACGCACGCGCCCTCGCGGACAGCGTCATGGCGACCCCCATCCAGAACTTCGGCGGGTCGTGGGGGCAGCCCAGCTCGGGCAACGGGTCCTACACGGGCTCGTCCCTGGGCGACTTCCTCCTGTGGTCGACGCTGTTCTCGAATTCCGGTTCGCACCACCGAGACGACTTCGATCCCTTCCACAGCGGTTCCAGCTCGTCCGGATCCGGCTGGTCCTTCGCTTCCGGCGGCGGCTCCGACTGGGGCTCGAGCTCGAGCAGCTCCGACTGGGGTTCGGGCGGCTGGTCCTCCGCTTCCGGTAGCTTCTAGTCCACCATCCACTTCCAAGACCTGCGAGGCTCGTTCCTCGCTCACAACCCGCGCGCACGCGCACCAACCCAAACCGCGCAGATGCGCACCATCTCAAAGGAGAACATCATGGCCGAAAAGCAGACGATCCTGGGCCGTATCGCTCAGCTCGCCAAGGCGAACATCAACGCGCTCCTCGACAAGGCCGAGGACCCGCAGAAGATGATCGACCAGCTCATCCGCGACTACACCAACTCGATCATCGAGGCCGAGAACGCGATCGCTCAGACCCTGGGCAACCTGCGCATGGCCGAGCGTGACTACGAGGAAGACGTCAAGGCCGCTGCTGACTGGGGCCAGAAGGCCGCCGCCGCTTCCGCGAAGGCTGACTCCCTGCGCGCTGCCGGTGACGAGGCCGGAGCGGACAAGTGGGACAACCTGGCCAAGGTTGCCCTCGGCAAGCAGATCCAGTTCGAGAACGAGATCAAGACCGAGGAGCCCGCTCTCGCCACTCAGCGTGACGTGGCCGAGCGCCTCAAGTCCGGCCTGGCTCAGATGAAGGACAAGCTCTCCGAGCTCAAGAGCCGCCGCGACCAGCTGATCGCCCGCGAGAAGACCGCCAAGGCTCAGGCCCAGGTGACGGAGGCCCTCGGCTCGATCAACATCCTGGACCCCACGAGCGAGCTCGGCCGCTTCGAGGACCGCGTGCGCCAGCAGGAGGCCCTCGCCCAGGGCAAGATGGAACTGGCAGCTTCCTCGCTGGACGCCCAGTTCGCTGAGCTCCAGACCGACTCCTCGCAGGTGGAGATCGAGGCTCGCCTGGCCGCCCTGAAGGGCAACAACACCCAGGCGTGAGCGGATGCGGCAACGCCGCTCATAGACAGGCCGGGCGGCCCCGCGAGGGGCCGCCCGGTTCGTCATGTCGGTGGCAACGCATCCATGCGCGGACGCGGGGCCAGGGTTTACAGGAAGGACATCGGATCGAAGTCGTCGATGTCGATGATGTGGAGCCTGGGCAGGCGCACCTGGAAGGCATGCACATCGTATTCGAGGTCGATGATCTCCAGGCCTCGTTCCTCCAGTTCGTGGAGCTGGGAAGAGAGGAACTCCTTGAAGCACATGACCGCGACGCGGCGGCCCTGGTCGATGAGAGTCTCGATCTGGGGCAGGAAGTCGGCGTCGTGGCTGGCCAGGATCACGTCGCCCGAGCCGAGCTGCGCGATCGCGTCCATGGTGCGCTGGAGGCCGACGTCGACGACCTTGATGTCGGCCGGACCCGACAGGGGGATGACCGAGTAGTCCATGGCCGTGAGCGCCTGGACGAAGCCCATCGGCAGGAAGCCGGAGGAGCCGTTGAGGAAGAACAGACCCTTGGCCTTCTGGCCCCAGCGGCCGTGCGCGCTCTCGAGAACACGGTCCCAGCGGGGACGCTCCTCGGGGTTGGGACGACGATCAAGGACAGAGAGACCCAGCGTGGCATCGATATTTTCGCCGTCTACGACGAGATATGTTGTTTGATTATTAGGGTTTTCCATGGGAATAGAGTAACTGACGATTGTCCATACCTATGCGGCCTTGAGTCCTATGTTTAACCAGAGAGCGAGGCCGGGACTGCTCAACGCAGCCCCGGCCTCGTCAATCTCTATGGGGCGACAATCACTTCACGTCGTCGTCAACCCAGTCGAGCGTACGCGTGACGGCCTTCTTCCACAGGCGGTAGGTACGGTCGCGCTCGGCCGGCTCCATGGACGGCGTCCAGCGCTTGCCTTCCTGCCAGTTGGCCACGACGTCGTCGGTGCCCGACCAGTAGCCCACGGCCATACCGGCGGCGTAGGCCGCACCCAGGGCGGTCGTCTCGATGACCTTCGGGCGAACGACGTCGACGCCGCACAGGTCGGCCTGGAACTGCATGACCAGGTCGTCGTGCGTCATGCCGCCGTCAACCTTGAGCTCCTTGAGCGGCACGCCGGAGTCGGCGTTCATCGCATCGAGGACCTCGGCGCTCTGGAACGCGGTCGACTCTCGACAGCGCGGGCGATGTGGCCCTTGTTGACGTAGCGGGTCAGGGCCCACGATCGCGCCGCGAGCATCCGAACGCCAGTAGGGGGCGAACAGACCGGAGAAGGCGGGGACGAAGTAGACGCCACCATTGTCCTCGACCGTGCTGGCCAGCTCGCCAATGTCCGAGGACTTGACAATCATGCCCAGGTTGTCACGCAGCCACTGGACCAGCGAGACCGGCGACGGCGATCGAACCCTCAAGGGCGTAAACGGCCGGCTGGTCGCCGATCTTGTAGGCCACCGTGGTGAGCAGGCCGTTGTCGGAGAAGACGGGCTCGGTGCCGGTGTTCATGAGCATGAAGCAACCGGTACCGTAGGTATTCTTCGCCATACCCTTCTCGAAGCAGGCCTGACCAAAGGTGGCCGCCTGCTGGTCGCCGAGGATACCGGCGATCGGGGTGTCGACGAGCAGACCGTTCTTGCGGCCGTAGCCGTAGATCTCGGAGGAGGACTTGATCTCGGGGAGCATCGACATCGGGATGCCGAAGATCTCGCAGACGTCCTCGCGCCACTGCAGCGTACGGATATCCATAAGCATGGTGCGCGAGGCGTTGGTGACGTCGGTGCAGTGCACGCCGCCGTTGATGCCGCCCGTCAGGTTCCACAGGACCCAGCAGTCGGTGTTGCCGAAGAGCAGGTCGCCGGCCTCGGCGCGCTCGCGGGCGCCCTCGACGTTGTCGAGGATCCACTTGATCTTGGAACCGGAGAAGTAGGGGGACAGACCCAGGCCACAGATCTGGCGGAAGCGGTCCGGGCCCTCGTCGCCCTCGAGTTCCTTGACGATGTCGGAGGTACGCATGTCCTGCCAGACGATCGCGTTGTAGACGGGCTCGCCGGTGTTCTTGTCCCACACGACGGTGGTCTCACGCTGGTTGGTGATACCGACGGCAGCGAGGTTGTGGCGGTTGATTTCCGCCTTCTGCAGAGCCTCGGCGACGACGGTGCGAGTGGTCTCCCAGATTTCAATGGGGTTGTGCTCGACCCAGCCCGGGTTCGGGAAGATCTGGGTGAATTCCTTCTGTCCGACGGAGACGATCTCGCCGGAGTGGTTGAAGATGATCGCACGGGTCGAGGTAGTGCCCTGATCGATGGCGAGAACGAACTTTTCGGTGGTCATGAGTGTCCTTTCGGAGGCGTTGTCACGTCATAGTGTGTGCCGCGTCGAGCCACCTGCGCGGCAAGCGGGACTTCGTAGTCCCACAAAATGTCACCCCGGCGGCGGGGTATGACGCGGGCGAGGCCGCGGAGGCCTCGCCCGCGCACTCACTCTCAGGCGAGGGTGAGGAAGTAGAGAACGGTGCCGACGATGGCACCGATGATCGGGCCGACGACGGGGACCCAGGAGTAGCCCCAGTCGGAGCCGCCCTTGCCCTTGATTGGCAGGATCGCGTGGGCGATACGGGGGGCGAGGTCACGGGCCGGGTTGATGGCGTATCCGGTGGGGCCACCGAGCGAGTTACCGATGACGACGATGATGAGCGCGACGCCGAGCGGACCGACCGCAGTCTCGGTGTGACCGGATACGAAGACCCACAGGACGAGCACGGCAGTGCCGATGGCCTCAGTGAGGCAGTTCCAACCGTAGGAGCGGATCTCGGGGCCGGTGGAGAAGACGCCGAGCTTGAGGGCGGGGTCGCAGTCCTCGTCGAAGTGCTTCTTGAAGGTCAGCCAGCACAGAACGGCGCCGACGAAGGCACCGAGGAACTGAGCAACGATGTAGACGAGGATGTTGGTCGCGTTGACCGCGACGCCGGGGGCGAGCTCAACAGAGGAGTCGAAGGCGTGGCCGACAGCCTTGGCGATCGTCACGGCGGGGTTCAGGTGACCGCCGGAGCGGAACGCGACGTAGACGCCGGCGAAGACCGCGAGGCCCCATCCCCAGTTGATGACCAGCCAGCCGCCACCCTTGCCCTTGGACTTGGGCAGCAGGTTCGTGGCGACGACGCCGCCACCGAGGAGCAGCAGCACGGCCGTGCCGAGGAATTCGGACCAGAACAGCTGGGCCGTGGTGAAAGCAGCCGTGTCAGCGGCTGCCGGGAGCAGTGTTGTGAGCATGTTTCCCTATCTTTCTCCAGCGCGTCGTCGCGCCGGTCACCGGTGGTTTCCCACCGCGAACAATGTGCCAGCGAACACTATCAACTGAGATAGCGATCCGTGGGTCACACCAAGTATGTCACTTGTTGCACGTTAGCCCAAACTGAGTGCACGTTCGTGCAGACCCAGGGGTGTGACCCTGACCATCTGACGAAGATTAATCTACTCACCCCCGCACGGAAGTCAATGTTCAAACACACACATCTGCACGCTTGTGCATGGCACACTAGAAAACGTGACAATACGTGACGAACAGGCGCATGAGGCCGCCTCGATGTACTACCTCCAGGGGCAGACGATGGAGACAATCGCCCGCCACCTGCAGATATCACGCTCCTCGGTCTCGCGACTTCTCGCCCACGCGCGGGAGGTCGGCCTGGTGCGCATCTCGGTGTCTGCCTCCCCCGGCCTCAAGGGCACCCTCGCAGGACAAATCGCCGACCTCTTCGGCGTCCAGGTTTCTGTCGTTCCCGTTCACGACGTCCACACCGAGGTCAACCGCCTGCACAACGTTGCGCTCGTCGCGGCGGAACACCTTATCGACATGCTCTTCCCCGGCGTCACCCTCGGCATTGCCTGGGGAAACACCACCGCCGAAGTAACGCGGGCCATGCCCCACGTATCTTTCGCGGGTTCCACCGTCGTCCAGCTCAACGGAGCGGCCACCGCCACCGAGTCGGCATGCCCTACGCCGAGGCCATCATCGCCCGCGCCGCGAAGGCCATCGGCGGGCGCATCGTCAACTTCCCCGTGCCCGCATTCTTCGACTACGCGGACACCAAAGAGGCGCTCTGGCGCGAACGCTCCATCCAGTCGGTCCTCAACACGATCGACAGCGCAGACGTCGCCCTGTTCGGCGTCGGCTCCATGTCGGCCCGCCTCCCCTCCCACGTCTACTCGGGGGGCTTCCTCGACCCCAACGAGATCGCGGCGGCCCAGAACGACGGGGTCGTCGGCGACGTGTGCACAGTCCTCATCCGCGAGGACGGCTCCACGAACATGCACCTTAACGAGCGCGCCTCGGGCCCGTGCCCGGCCACGCTCAAGAAGATCCCTGCGCCGCCTCTGCGTCGTCTCCGGCGCGTCCAAGGCCCTCCGCTCCTCGGCGCACTGCGCGCGGGGGTCGCCACAGACCTCGTCCTCGACGACGGGGCCGCGCACGAGCTCCTCGACCTCGTTCACACGCGCATGACTCACCCGCCGCTCATACATCTGAGCCGGGGAGACACCGACGCACTGAAAGAGGACCCTCGGCCTCGTCCACGATGGGAACGAGGCCGAGGCCCTTTCATCGACTCAGATCAGCCCAGGCGCTTGACCAGCGGGAACGGGATCGTCTCGCGGATGCCCTGGCCGGTGAGGACCATGAGCAGACGGTCGATGCCCATGCCCATGCCACCGCACGGCGGGAAGCCCTGCTCCATGGCGATGAGGAAGTCCTCGTCCATGACCATGGCCTCGGGGTCGCCGTTGGCAGCCGCGAGGGCCTGCGCCTCGAAGCGCTCGCGCTGGACGACCGGGTCGGCCAGCTCAGAGTATGCGGTGCCCGTCTCGAAGCCGCGCACGTACAGGTCCCACTTTTCGGTGAGGCCGGGGCGCGAGCGGTGGTAGCGGGTCAGCGGGGAGGTGTCCTCCGGGAAGTCGTAGACGAAGGTCGGCGCCCACAGCTTGGAGGCGACGAGCTCCTCGAAGATGTCTTCCACGATCTTGCCGGACACGGCGTAGTCATCGACCTCCAGGCCGATGCGCTCCGCGTACTTGACGAGGGTCTCGCGCGGCGTCTCCACCGTGACCTCCTCACCCAGGGCCTCGGAGGTGGAGCCGTACAGGTCGATGCGATCCCACTCGCCCGACAGGTCGTACTCGGTGCCGTCGGCCAGACGCACGATTTCCTCGCCCTCGGACAGGTCGAAGGCGTCGCGCGCGGCCTGCTGGATGAGGTCGCGGGTCAGCTCAGCCATGCCGTTGTAGTCCGAGTAGGCCTCGTAGGCCTCCAGGGACGTGAACTCGGGGCTGTGCGAGGAGTCCATGCCCTCGTTGCGGAAGTTGCGGTTCATCTCGAAGACGCGGTCCACGCCGCCGACGACCGCGCGCTTGAGGTAGATCTCGGTCGCGATGCGCAGGTAGAGATCGGTGTCGAGCGCGTTCATGTGCGTCGTGAAGGGGCGGGCAGCCGCACCACCGTGGATCATCTGCAGCATCGGCGTCTCGAGCTCGATGTAGCCGCGGCGGAAGAAGTTCTCGCGGATCGAGCGGTTGACGGCCGCGCGGATGCGGACCATGTCGCGCGCGGCGGGGCGCGTGATCAGGTCGAGCTCGCGGCGGCGGATGCGCTGGTCCTCGGACAGGGTGATCTCTTCGCCGTCCTCGGTGGTCCAGGTCTTGGGCAGGGGGCGGATCGCCTTGGATGCGATGGCCCACGAGGCGTCGGGGGCGGGCAGCGCGGTGGGCGCGGCGTCGTACTCGGCCTGGGCCTCGGGCGTGACTTCGGCGGGGGTCGCGAAGATCGACAGCTCGCCGCGGCGCGAGGAGATCACGCGGCCGTGGACGAAGAGGTGGTCGCCCAGGTCGACGTCGTTCTTGTAGGCGGCCAGGGACTCGGCGCCGACGGAGGCGGCCGAGAGCATGACCTGGATCTTGTTGCCCTCACCGTCCATGAGGGTCGCGAAGCAGAGCTTGCCGCCGTTGCGCGCGAGGATGACGCGGCCCGCCAGGCCCACGTAGTCCTCGGTCTCTTCGCCGGCCTCGAGGTGGGCGTACTTCTCACGCACCGCCTTAATGGTGGTCGTGATCGGCAGGCGCACGGGGTAGGCGGGGATACCGGCCTCCATGAGGCGCGCGCGCTTGGCCGCGCGAACCTTGACCTGCTCGGGGGTGTCGTCTGCGGGTGCTTGCGTGGGCGTGGAAGAAGAATCGGTCATGCGCCTATCGTACCGGGATTTGGCCCCGCGACGAGGCAGGGCCCGGTTGGGCTCCTCACGCACCCGGGAGGTCGGCCGCGTAGGGGGCCGAGGAGGATCCGCCGATCCCCTGCGTGGAGTGTGCTGCGGCCGCGCAGGCGAGGGCGAGCACCTCGGGCCACGACATGCGGCGTGCGCGGCGCGCCCAGGCCAGCGCCGCCGAAAAGACGTCCCCTGCGCCCGTCGTATCCACCGCGTTCACGGCGGGCGCGGGCACACGCAGGATCTGTCCATCGACGCACGCGATCACGCCGTTCTTGCCGCAGGTGACCACGCAATCACAACCAAACGACGCGAACCAACGCGCGGCGTCCTCCACGCTGTCGGTGCGCGCATAGGCGAGCGCCTCCTCCTCGTTGGGCGTGCACACGTCAGCGACGCGCAAGGCCTCCAGGTCCACCGGGTCCCAGGCCCCGGCCTCGTCCCAGGCAGTGTCCGCCAGCACCCACGTGCCGCGCTCGCGCCACGCGGACACAACCTCACTGTTCGCGCTGATTCCCCGCACGTCCGCGAGCAGGCACGCCCGGCGCGTCGCCTCCCAAGCGGGGCAGCGCGGTCGTCCCGCGCGTGGTCATCGCCCGGTCGCCGTCGAAGGACAGGGAGACGGTGACGTTTTGATCGCCCACGCGCTCGCACGAGGAGGTGTCCACGCCCTCTCGCGCGAGCATCTCATCGACGAACACGCCCATCTGATCGACGCCCACGCGGCTGTGCAGGCGCACGGGCGCACCCAGGCGAGCCAGCGCAATCGCCTGATTGGCCGCGCCGCCCGCGCACATGAGAGCTCCCTCCACCCAGGCCTCGCGGCCGGGAACCGGAGGCCCGTCGAGGGGACCCATCACGACGTCGAGAAACGTCGGACCGTACACCGCGAACTGAGATGCGGCGGGTACTCGAGATGCCACGGGTCCTCCTAGACGTGAGCGCGACTACAATATGTCACTGAGCCACCACTATACGTATCCAGAGAGGATGCCCGCCATGCAGCTCACCATCGTCGGAGGAGGGGGCTTCCGGGTCCCCGCGATGATCGACGTCTTGGCCCGTTCGCGTTCGGGTCAGGGAGCCTACGCGTCCCTCGACGTCGACCGCGTCGTCCTGTACGACACCGACGCGCGCAGGCTCGACGCAATGATGGCCGTGCTGTCCTCGCTTGACTTTCCGCACTCCCCGACCGTTCGTGCGACGACCGACATTAACGAGGCGCTTCCGGGAGCCGACTTCGTCTTCTCCGCAATGCGCGTGGGTGGGACCTGCGGAAGGGTCCTCGACGAGCACTGCGGCCTCGATCACGGGCTGCTCGGCCAGGAGACCGTCGGCGTGGGCGGCTACTGCTACGCGTTCCGCTCGCTCGGACCGGCACTCGAGCTGGCACGCGCCGCCAAGCGCCTGTGCCCGGGCGCCTGGCTCATCAACTTCACGAACCCAGCCGGCATCATCACCCAGGCGATGCGTTCCGTGCTCGGCGAGCGCGTCATCGGCATCTGCGACACCCCCATTGGCCTCGTCAACCGCACGCTGAACGCCCTGGGCGTTGCCGATGAGGAGCGCACCGACGTGTCCTTCGATTACGTCGGTCTCAACCATCTTGGCTGGCTGCGCTCCCTCTCAGTCGACGGCCGCGACATCCTCCCGCGTCTCTTCGCCGACGAGGCGGCCCTAGGATCCATGGAAGAATCCCGCGCCATCGGCACGGACTGGATTCGCGCGCTGGGCGCCCTGCCCAACGAATACCTGTTCTACTACTACTGCCATCGCGAAGCCATGGCCCGCATCCACCAGGACCAAACCCGCGGCGAGTACCTGCGCGATCAGCAGGAAGCCTTCTACAACGCCGTCCTCGCGGGCCCCGAGCAGGCGGGACGGACGTGGATCGATGCCCTCGCCGACCGCGAGGCGACCTACATGGCCGAGGCCCGCGACGTCGACGAGCGTTCCGGCAGGCGCGCCGAGGATATTGCGGGCGGCGGCTACCAAAAGGTGGCCCTCGACCTCATGAAGGCGCTCGCTACGAATACTCCGTCGCGCATGATCCTCAACGTCGGTAACGGCGACGGTGGATTCTCCTCGATTCCGACGCTGCGCGACGCGGACGTCGTCGAGGTTCCCTGCGACGTCGACGCCTCGGGCGTCCATCCGATTCCGGTCGCGCCCTTGGAAGGGGCCGCCCTCGGCCTCGTCCAATCCGTGAAGGCCTGCGAGAATCTCGTCATCGACGCCGCCCGCGAGCGCGACCGCAGCCTCGCGTGGCAGGCGCTGGCGCTGCACCCCCTGGTCGACTCGGTCAACGTCGCGCGCGACGTGCTCGACCAGGCGATCCGCACAAACCCACTGGTCGCCGCTGCCTTCGACTGAGGGGCGCCGTCCCCCCGCCCATCAACGCACTGTGCCCCGGCCTCGTACGGACGAGGCCGACGCGCAGTCTCATGGGCACGCCGGGTGTCGGGAGATCACCCGCGCGTGTCCCAGCGGAAGAACTCTTCTCCCCCCGCGTAGCCGTGGGGCTTCCCCGCGTCGCGGGTGCCCTGTCGGATCCAGGACTCCATCCGGTCGAGGTCGTCGAATTGGGTGACGTGCTCGCGCACCGCCCTGACCTTGGCCTCGACGTCTGCCTGGTCCAGCTCGACGACGTGGTTCGTCAACGGGCCCCCCTGGAACCACACTTCTTCGACCACGTGGGGGTCCAGGCCCTCGTCGAGTAGCTCGGGGAACGCGAAGGGGTTGCGCGCGGCCGGGTAGACGGCATCCGTGACCGCGGCGCCCACGGCCCGGTGGTCCGGGTGATTGGCGTAGATGGACGACCAGTTGTATTCGGGCGAGAGGGTGAGGATCAGGTTCGGCTTCACGCGCCGAATGAGGGCGACGATATCGCGCACGAGGCCGTGGGACGGGGTCACCATCCCGTCGGGGTAGCCGTCGAAGAAGACGAGCTCCGTGACGCCCAGTTGCTCGCACGCGCGGCGCTGTTCATCGCGACGCAACTCCCCCATCTGCTGATGCAGATCCTGGTCGGAGCCTCCCGCGTCACCCGTCCGTGACAACTGCGACGACAACTCTCGACCCTTCGCGCGCGAAGCGAGCGAGCGTGCCGCCCGCGTCCACATCCGCATCATCGGGGTGGGCGTAAATGCCCAGCACGGTATCCATTCGTGTACTCCTTACCGAGGCGCCGGCGAGATCGTGTCCCGCCGGCGCCTGTCCCGAGTCTGTGACGACTACTGATCAATCGCCGCGTTGGCGGCGTCCTGAGCGGCCTGGACGCCCTCATGCACGCCGGTGCGTCCCAGGAAGACCTCCTTGAGCACGCCGTTGTACGCGTCCATTGCCGCGCCCAGCTTCGCGCCGAAGGGAGCCATGATCGTGCCCGAAGGAGTCTTCGCCATCACCGAAGTGTCGACGCCCTTGTCCGACCAGTAGGCGGTCCACGTCGCCTGGGCCTTCTCGTTCGCGGGGAAGCCGGCGCCGGTCTTGCCCAGTGCGGCACCGCCGTCCTTGCCAGCCAGCCACGCCAGCAGCTTGTGCTGAGCCTCGGGGTTCGCGCTCGCCGTCGAACCGGCGGCGACGACGGAGTTACCGACCGTCACGGCACCGGCGGGACCCTTCGGCTGGGGAGCCAGGCCCCACTCGAAGGAGGCGCCCTCGGCCACGTTCGCCAGGTTGTAGGAACCGGACTGGAACAGAGCGATCTTGCCCTGCAGGAACTGGTCGCGGCTGAAGTCGCCGTTGTCGTTCGTGTCGGCCGCCGAGGGGGCCACGTGCTCCTTGTTGATCAGGTCCACCAGGTAGCCGACCGCGGCGTCGCCCTCGGGACTCGCAAACGTAAAGCGACCGCTCTCGTCCTGCAGGGTGGCGCCGGCCGAGCCCAGGTACGGAATGAGCATGGCCTGACCATCGAGCGCAGCGTTGTATCCGTACTGGACGATATGGTCCGCGTCGAAAGCGGGGTCAGCCGCGTTGCGGCCCGACGAGTCCAGCGTCAGCTTGCGGGTGATCTCCGCAGAGAGTCGGTGGAGGCGCTCGGGTCCCACGACAGGTTCTGCAGGTCATCGATGCTCACGCCGGCCGCGTCCAGCAGCGACTTGTTGTAGTACACCGCGATCGACGGGTCGGTGAGGACCGGGACACCGTAGAGCTTTCCGTCAACCGTGTACTGATCGATGGCGCCCTGAAGCCAGCCGTCGCGCTCGGAGGCGGGGAACTCCTCGTCGATGTTGACGATCTTGCCGCCGCGCGCGTACTCCGTGTAGTTGTTCGTGTTGGACCAGAAGACGTCCGGCCCGGTGCCCGCGGCGAGCTCAGAACGCAGGCCCGTGAAGTAGTCCGACCACGGGACGACCTCGACGTTGACCGTGATCCCCGTTTCCTCAGTGAACGCAGGGAGCGCCGCCTCGTACGCCTGGGCAGCCTGATCATCCCACAGACGCAGGGTCAGGGACGTGCCCGCCTCGCTCGACGCGCTGCCACCCTGCGAGCAGGCGGCCATCAGCATCGACGCGGCACCAATCAGAGCGGTAGCGGTAACAAAACGCCTTTTCATGAAGACCTCCAGTTGTGATGGGGTTGTGTTGTTACTTGATGCCCGTCAGGGCAATCGATTCAACGATGTGACGTTGAAAGACGATGAACAGAGCGATCAGGGGCACGAGCGCGATGGTCGTCGCCGCCATGACGTACGTCCAATTCGCGTTGTACTGACTCTGCAGCGCGGCCGTCGCAACCGTGAGGACGCGTGGCCTGGTCGCGGCAATGATCCGCGGCCACATGAACGAGTTCCACTGGCTCACAACCGTGATGAGCACGAGCGTCGAAATGATCGGCTTCGACACGGGAACGACGATGGAGAAGAGGATGCGCATCTGCCCGGCGCCGTCCATGGTCGCCGCGTCGATGATTTCCTGGGGGATCTGACGGAACGACTGACGCAGCAGGAACACCGCGTAGGGCGACGCAAACACGAAGGGGAGGACGATGCCCCAGAAGGTGTTGTTGAGCCCCATCTTCGCCATCATGAGGTACAGCGGGATGACGAGAACCGACGCCGGAATCATCATGGTGCCCAGGAAGAGCCAGAAGATGACCTCGCGCCCCGGGAACTCGATGCGGGCGAACGCGTAGGCGGCCAGCACGGAGGACACCAGCTGCCCGACGACCATCACCACGACCATGAGAAGCGTCGTGATGATCGCGTCGCCGAAGTTGACCCGTCCCGTGAGGATCGCCTGGAACGAGGCCAGGGAGGGCGGGGAAGGCAGCGCGAAGGGCGAGTGCGAGGCGAAGTCCTGCGGCGACTTAAAGGCCGTGACAAAGCTGAAGAGGAGCGGGACGACCATGATGAACGCGGCCAGCGAGAGCCCCGCGTAGATCCCCAGGGTCGACCACCAGGGCCGACGCGAGTGCAACTTAGACGAGCTCATACGTGGTCCTCTTCCGGAAGTACAGGTTCTGGGCCAGCGTCAATCCCATGAGGAGCAGCATCATCACGCACGCCATGACTGCGGCGCGGCCGACGTTTCCGGTCTCGAAGGCCTCCTTGTAGATCAGGTAGGCGAGGACCTCGGTGGAGCCGGATGGGCCTCCCTTGGTGAGGGCGTAGATCTGATCGAAACGTTGAAGACCGAGATCACGGAGGTGACCGAGACGAAGAAGAAGGTCGGGCGCAGGAGAAGGCATCTTGATGTGCCAGAACACCTGCGAGGAGGATGCCCCGTCCACGGTCGCGGCCTCGGTGAGCTCACGCGGGATCGCGAGCAATCCAGCGATGAAGAAGAGAGCCGTGTACCCCACGTTCGACCAGACGACGACGAAAGCCGCCGCGGGCAGCGCCCAGGTGGGCGACACGAGAATTTCTAGTCGCGTGCCCGCCAGCGCGGAAAGAAGACCACCGGTGGGGGCGAAGATCCACGACCAGACGACGCCGAGGGCCAGCGGAGGCGCGATCCACGGGATGACGATGAGCGTGCGATAGACGACGGTTCCTCGCACGCCCTTCGTCAGTAGGTTCGCGAGGAGGAGGCCCAGGATGATCTGGATGGGGACCACGAGGAGGACGAAGAGAATCGTCGTGCGCAGGGACGACAGGAAGGACGGGTCGCTCAGTACGTTCGTGACGTTGGCCATGCCCACGTATCGCGTATCCCCGATGAGGTCCCACCGGTACAGGCTCACCCACATGATGACGCCGATGGGCACAACCATGAAGATGAGGACGCCGATGAGGGCGGGCGACAGGAACGCGTATCCGACGAGTGCGTGGCGCGTGCGAGACGCTCGCTTGCTCATGCCCCACCTTCCTTTCGTTCGGTTCTTCGAGGATAGGTGTGACGGGCGCATCAGCGCCGGGCAAAGACAAGGTATGGACAATTGTGAACATCGCATGCCGTCAAACGAGCAAAGGTGCACGAAACGAGGCAAAACAAGGGAGCGCCCACTCAGCTGAGTGGGCGCTCCTACCGGTGTGTCAATCAGACGCCGGAGCTTTTCAGCCCCAGCTCGCGGGCACGGGGTGAGTCCTCGGGGACGCTTCCCGCGTGGTCGCCGGCGCTCACGATTCTGTTGGCCTCGTCGACGAAGACGACGGAGGGCTTAATCGTACGCACGAGGGATTCGGGCACCTGGGCGTAGGCCATGATGATGACGAGGTCACCGACGCTCACCTTGTGGGCGGCCGCGCCGTTGAGCTGAATCGTGCCGCCGCCTCGCTCACCCGCGATCGTGTAGGTCGACAGGCGCTCGCCGTTGTTGACGTCGACGATGTCGACCTTCTGTCCGGGCACGATGTTCGCGGCGTCCAGCAGGTCCTCGTCCACCGTGATCGAGCCGACGTAGTGCAGGTCGGCGCCGGTGACGACGGCGCGATGGATCTTGCCGATGGCCATCTCGCGGGTCATTTCCATCATGCGAGGTCCCCCGCACGTTCGGTGAGACGGCCGGTGGAATCGGAGGCGTCGCGCAGCGGCACCTCCATGTTGTCGATGAGGCGCGTCGTGCCCACCTTGGCGGCGATGAGGATACGTCCCTCACGCGAGCCGTCCGACAGGATCGTGGGCGCGGCAGTACCCTCGCCGACGGGCACGGACTCGGTGCCCGCGAGAATCTCGAAAGTCCCCGCGTCCACGAGCGCAATGTAGTCCATCTCGATACCGCCCTCGGCGTCGATAACCGAGCGGCACTCGGCGACGATCTGCGCGGGCTTGGCTCCGGCCTCGGCGGCCTCGGCGCCGCGACGAAGCGCGCGCGAGAGGGCACGGGCGCGGATGCGCTCATCGTCGCTCAGGTACTGGTTACGGCTGGACAGGGCGACCCCGTCCTCGGCGCGCACGATCGGCACGGGGTGAACGCGCACGGGGATATCCAGCTGGGAGAAAACGGTACGCAGGACGGCCAGCTGCTGGGCGTCCTTCTGTCCGTACAGGGCCACGTCGGGGCGCACAAGGTTGACAACCTTCGTGCACACGAGCGCGACACCCGCGAAGTGCGTGGGGCGCGTCTTACCTTCGAGAACGCGCGCGATGGGGCCCGGGTCGATCGTCACGGTCGCGGGCGTGGGGTACACGTCCTGGGGCGCGGGCGCCCACACAAGGTCCGCACCCACCGTCTCGAGGGCGTCCATGTCCGCGTCCAGGGTGCGCGGGTAGGCGTCGAAGTCCTCGCCGGGCGCGAACTGCGTCGGGTTGACGAAGATTGTGACGATCACGTGATCGGCCAGTTCGCGGGCTTCGCGCACGAGCTGCAGGTGCCCGGAGTGGAGGGCACCCATGGTCATCACGAGTGCCTTCGTGCCAGGCAGGCGCGACAGCGCATTGGCCAACTCGGCACGGGTGTGGGTCAGGACAGGACGGTGAGTCATAGTTCTATTCTTGCAACTTCGGCCCGCCGGTGCGTCATCGAGTCGCTTTCCTCACGCCTCGCGTTTTCGCGACGAGGCCGGGGTTGCGCGCGTTCTCTCTCCCGCGTTTTGGGCTCGTTGGGTGTGTGATGATCAGGCGCCCGGGTCGAGGAGGGCGGCCTCGACGCTGGTGGCGGCCCGTTCGTCGAGGAGACGCGCGTCGCGCAGCAGGCGGGTCAGGGCACGGGTCATGTCCGCGTAGGTGTCGCGTTCCCCGGCGAGATCCTCCCGGGCCCCGAGGCAGCGCGCGTGCGCGGCGATCGTTCCCGCGTCCCCGCGGGCGGCGGGCCCGGAGATGCCCGCAACCCCCTCGGTGAGGGCGCGATCGAGCGCGGCCTCGAGAAGCGGGCGCACGTACAGGGCGGGATTCTCGATGCCAGCCTCGGCCAGGATTCGGGTCGTCTGCACCGTGATGCCCGCGATGAAGTTGGCGCCGTGAGCGAGGCCCGCGTGGTAGAGGGGGCGGTCCTCCTCGGCAACGACGACGGGTTCGCCGCCCATTTCGACGACGAGGGCCTGGGCGATCGGCAGGAAGGGCGCCGCAGCCGTCACCGCGAAGGGCGTGCCCACAAGGCGCGCCACGTCGACGCTGGTGCCCGTGAACGTCATCGCCGGGTGGATGGCGAGCGGGATCGCTCCCGCGCCCGCGGCGGCGCCGAGCAGCCCCACGCCGGAAGCACCCGACAGGTGAATGACGATGTGCCCGCTCTGCCAGGCGCCCAGGTCGGCCAGGCCGCTCACGAGGGGCCAATCTGGTCGTCAGGAACGGCCACGATGACCACCTCGGAGCGTCGCACGACCTCCTCGGGCGTGGCGATCGGCACGCCTGGGGAGCATCGCGCCGGCACGCTCGCGCGAGGCGTCCGACGACGCGGAGACGGCGACGATCTGATGCCCGACCGCGCGCAGCGCAGAGCCGATGACGGGCCCGACGTGGCCCATGCCGATGATGCCGATTCCGAGGCGTCCGGGGGTACTCATGCCTCCATTGTCGCCGATCATCGGGCTACTTGTCGTCCTCCGCACGCTGCGAGGTCGCCTCGACGATCTCGGTGACTCGAGAGAGCCAGCGCTCGGGAACCTCGGCCTCGCGGCGGACCTTCGAGGCCTGCGACAGCTGCGCCCACAACTCCAGAGTGCGGCCTGCTTCGACGTGCTCGGCCATGGATGCCACCGGTCCGGGGACCAGCGCGGCGCGCACCGAGGCGACGCGGCGCCAGCGCTGAATGGGCCCCTGATGCAGCGACACCGACTGAATGCGTGTCAGAGGGATAATCGAGAAGCGCAGGTTGAAGAAGCCATCGCGGATCGCAAACACGGCATCGGTCAGGCCGAAGGCTCGGCGCTTGTACACGAGAGGATCCAGAATCCTCGCGCTGGGCGGGATCGGTGTCATCCAGCGGTCCTCGCCCGTGCCCACACGAAGGGACTCAAGGAAGCCGTCGGGATCATCGGCCCCCAGGTCCGGGATCGCCATCGCGATCGCCTGGATGACCTCCACGCGGCTTCCGACGGGAAGCAGCACGTCGGAGGCCACATCTACCTGCATGCCCTTGTTCTTCTCATCCGTCGTGTGCGCCGCGTTGCCGGCCTGCGTGATCTCCACGCGATACCAGCCAAACAGTCGCCAGATCAGCGGCTGGGTGACCTCGATAGCGTGGATGCGCCCCGGAGGGATCGTCACATGACGGCGAGCCGTCAGACCACGGTTAATGCGCACGCCATCGGCAGCAATCGCCGCGGTAAAGCCGAACTCTCGATCAAAACGCGCCCAGACGCCCACCAGGAGGCTGAACGCGCCCGCCAGGATGCCCAGGAAACTCATGATCGACGTCACCCCGACGACACCCACGAGGAAGCCGTTGAGCCCCAGGAGGAAGATGCCGAAGAACAGCGCGATCGCATTGTCGATGGTCGCCAGCATGGACGCCAGGAGCTTGACGAATCCGACCGTAAATACGGGGCGCTCCGGGGCCTCCAGCGGGGTCTTTGCCGTCGTCACTCGAGCCGAGGCCGGGGAAAGATCGGCGGGATCCACGGCCTCGTCAATCGCACCCGAAGCGAGCGCGAGGAGCAGGGCACGCAGTTCCTCGAGGCGCTGCGCGGGCAGCAGGCCCAGCTTGATGCTCGAGTCAGTGCCGCCGGCGACCTCGATGTCCAGATAGCCCAGGCGCAGGAGGCGACCGACGAGCGAGTAGGACACGTTGATCGTCTGGATGCGCGTCAGCCTCGCGTGGCGCTGCGTGCGCTTAAGTATGCCGGCGCGATACCAGATCGCCGTGTTACTCACCGCGTAGCGAGTCTTCGTCCACGACAGGTAGCAGTACGCGCCCGCAATGGCGAGAACAACAGCCGCAAGAAGCAGAAGGCCCAGGAAGATCCCGGTCGTCGCGAGCCACGCGGGCGTCTCACCGTTCAGCAGGCGCTCAATCGCGGACGCATTGCTCAGGGACACGAGGCCACCAACACCCGTCACGCTTCCCACGACGCGGGGAACGTAGGTGAGTGGGTGAAGCGGCTTCCAGTCCTCGGGAGCGATGCCGTCGGAGGAGAGGTCCGCGCTCATAGGCCCATCAGCTCCGCCGAGCCGCGCTCCGCCAGGACGTCACGCAGACGGGCTGCGTCCGCGACGGGCACACCGCTCAGCGTCGCATCCGTCTGCGCGCTCGCGGTCGACAGCTTGATCGTCGAGATGCCAAGCAGGCGCAGCACGGGGCCCTGGTAGATGTCGACGTACTGGATGCGGCCGTAGGGCACGAGGGTCAGCGAGCGACTAAAGACGCCGCGGCGGATCACGAAGTCCGTGTCAGCCAGTGCGTAGCGCAGGGCGCGCACCTGGGCGGGCACGAGCCACAGGCAGAAGAGTGCGATGGCGGCGGGCACGAGCATGAGCCACCACAGCGCCGGAATATCGACGATGAGGACGAGCGCGGAAACCGCTCCGCACAGGGCGCCGCACAGCGCGAGGGCGTTACCGAGGCGCAGGGTCGCGAGTTTAGGGGACACGTGCTGGAATTCGACGCCGTCGGGGGACATGACGTCCGCTGAGTTCTGGGATGACATGCTTCAATTCTTGCACATCTTTTCCGCGCCTTTTCTTGTCCTTTAATTCTGCGCGACCAACCGAGGTGACGAAGCAAATAGAAGCAACGCCCACTACTCCCACCTACCTCACAGGAAACATTCAGACACATGGGCGACACTAGTTCCATGAGCACCCCGGGAACCGAAGCAAAACTGCTCGTCGTCGACGACGAGCCCAACATCCGCGACCTCCTCGCCTCCTCCCTGCGTTTCGCAGGCTTCGACGTCATCACCGCCGAGGACGGCAGCGGCGCATTTCACGAAGCCCAGGCCTCGCGCCCCGACCTCATTGTCCTCGACGTCATGCTCCCCGACATGGACGGCTTCACCGTCACCAGGCGCCTGCGCGACGCCGGCATCACCACCCCGGTCCTCTTCCTCACCGCGCGCGACGATATGCGCGACAAGATCCAAGGCCTGACCGTCGGCGGCGACGACTACGTCACTAAGCCCTTCGGCCTCGAAGAGGTCGTCGCCCGCATCCGCGCCATCCTGCGCCGCACCATGGGCTCCGAAGAAGACGACGCGTTCCTGCGCGTCGGAGACCTCGTCATCGACGAGGACGCCCACGAAGTCACGCGCGCCGGCGTGCCCATCGACCTGTCCCCCACCGAATTCAAGCTCCTGCGCTACCTCGTCATCAACGCGGGGCGCGTCGTCTCCAAGATGCAGATCCTCGACCACGTGTGGGAATACGACTGGGACGGCGAAGTCGCCATCGTCGAATCCTACATCTCCTACCTGCGGCGCAAGCTCGCCGTCGAGGGGGCCTCCGGGGAGCTGATCCACACCAAGCGTGGGGTCGGCTACATACTGCGCGCTGAGGACTGACGTGCACCGTAGCCTGGCCCAACGCATCGAGGCATGGTGGGACTCCAAGCCGCTATCCGCGCAGCTCGTCACGCTCATCACGCTGCTTCTGGCCATCGGACTATCCCTGTCCGGCACGGTCATGATCGGCCTCCTCCAGCGCCACCTCACCTCCCAGATCGACGACCAGCTCGTCGCCACCGCGCACACCATGCAGATCTCCGGATCGGCGGCGACCTTCTCTGCCGACGGCCAGGGCGGCATCCCCACCCTCTACTACATCCACATCCACGACACCGCCGGGGGCGATCGGTACTTCTACTCGGAGGACACCCTCAAGGCCTCGGGCAAGCCCCACCTGCCCGAACTCGTCGACACGAGCTCCGCGCCCATCTCCTCCTTCCGCACCCTCCCGGTCACCGTCTCCTCTTCCAAGGCCGGCCTCGGCTGGCGCGCCCTCGTCGTCCCCGTGTACGAGCAGGACTTCCGGCCTGTTCTCCGGATACATGACGATCGCCCTGCCCCTGTCGGACATGCAGCACACCCTGCGCACCACGGCCTCGTACTTCGCGGTCGCCGGCATCATCATCGTCGTCATCGGGGGCTGGACCGGGCGCGTCCTCGTGCGCCGCGCCCTCCTCCCCCTGCGTTCCATCGAATCCACCGCCGGAAAGATCGCCGCCGGCGACCTCACCAAGCGCGTCACCCCGCACCCTCCCACGACCGAGGTCGGCTCACTCTCACTCTCGCTCAACGCCATGCTCACCCAGGTCGAGCAATCCTTCGAAGCCCGCCAGGCCTCCGAACAAAAGATCAAACGATTCGTCTCCGACGCCTCCCACGAGCTGCGCACCCCCCTCGCAGCCATCTCCGGCTACTGCGAGCTCTACGCCATGGGCGGGGTGCCCGCCGAGCGCATCGAGGAAGTCATGGGGCGCATCGCTTCCGAATCCTCGCGCATGGCCACCCTCGTCGAAGACCTCCTCACCCTTGCCCGCCTCGACGAAGGCCGCCCCCTCGAGATCACCGACATCGACCTCGTCAAGCTCGCCGATAACGCCGTCTTCGACCTCCAAGCCCTCGACCCCACGCGCACGGTCGGACTCACCGGCATCAACAGCCGCACTCCCCCGATGACCCTCATCGTCCCCGGCGACCGCGACCGCCTCTCGCAGGTCTTCACCAACCTCATCGGCAACATCGTGCGCTACACCCCTGAAGGCTCCCCCGTCGAAATCGCGCTCGGACGCAGCGGCGACACCGCGATCGTCGAACTGCGCGACCACGGGCCCGGCATCGACGAAACTGACCGCGGACGCGTCTTCGAACGCTTCTACCGCGCGGACACATCGCGCAACCGCAAGTCCGGGGGCTCCGGCCTCGGCCTCGCAATCGTCTCCGGCATCCTCACAGCTCACAAGGGCAACGCATCGCTCACCAAAACGAAAGGCGGCGGCCTCACCGTTCGCATCGAACTCCCCACAGCGTGAACGACGTAACGCACCGGTCAGCACACACGGCTTTTTCGCTCAGTTTTCGCCATTTCTCACCTGACAGTTTCACGAAATACATCAGGATTTTCCCCGATTTTTTATCAACGAACGTGACCTTCGCTCAAAAGCGCACTAGCATGGCTCGGGTATTCCTCAGCAAGGAGAGTGGCCCATGGGTGCTCAAGCACCTCAGTGGCTGCTGACGTCTTTCGTTGACGCCATGCAGCAAATCGGCGCAACCGCGACCCGGTCAGACCTCGAAACCGAGAGCGTCGACCTCGCGGAGCGCTGGAGCGCGCCCGAACGCCAATTGCACAACGTGCGTCGGCTCATGAACACGCTCACCCATATCGATGAAATCTCGTCGTCCGCGCACGATCCCGACTTCCTGCGCGTCGCCGCGTGGTACCACGGCGCCTTCCTCAACAAGGCCCTCGACATCAAGCTCGGCGGGTTCCAAGCGAACTTCGCCTCCACCCGCTGCATCGATCACGCGCACAACCGCCTCACCAACCTCGGTGTGCCCGAGGAAGTCGTCGCCCGCATCGACGAGCTGATCGCTTTCCTCACGCGCCACCGCGCGCCTCGCACCGACTTCGACGCGCAGGTGCTTGTCGACGCGGACCTAGCGGTCCTGGCCTGCAGCCCGCAGGACTACAAGAAGCTCCGCACGTCCCTGCGCGCCGAACTCAGCGAGCTCGACGACCTGCAGTTCACCAAGGCTCGTATGGCACTCGTCAAGAAGCTCCTGAGCTATGAGACGATCTACCAGTCCCCCCTCGGCTCCGCGTGGGAGGACACCGCCCGCGCAAACCTCGAGGTTGAGCTCACCCGCCTCGAGCGCGAGAAGGCCCAGCTGTGCCAGGCCGCCCAGGCCGAGGACACGGACGACACCGAGGATGCGGACGACACCGACGAGGTCGTGGAGGACTCCACGACGACAACCGGCACGCTGATCATCAAGCGCCGTTCGATCAAGAAGCGCATCCCCGTTGCTTCCCCAGACGACGAGGCCACGTCCACCGGCGTCCTGCCCCGCAAGATCGAGGAAGACACCGACTCGGACGAGGACGAGGAGGCCACCTCCTCCCTCGAGTCCGCCGTCGAATCCCTGGACCTTCCCACGTCCGACTGACGAGGCCGCGGCTGTCTTTGCCTGCTCGGGCTGCTCAGTGCGCCCGTGGTCGGCGGCACCTCGCGCGTGAGTCGCACGTGTATACCTTGGGCTATCCACAGGCACTTTTCGGCGCGGGCGGTTATCCACAGGGCTTCGTTTCTTCCTGGATCACGCTTCTTCATGCGCGTAGCGTCGATGTCGACGGACCCACCCGGGGTCCCACAAAGGAGTGACATCATGACCGCATACGCCGTCGACGCCGAACAAATTGCTGCTGCCTCCGCGCAGGCCTGCACAACCGCATCCACCATCCGCACCGAAGTGGACACGATGATGGCCCAGCTGCTCGCCCTTCAGGACACGTGGACCGGCGGGGCGCAGGTGAACTTCCAGGCGACTATCACCCAGTGGCAGGGCATCCAGGCGCAGACACACGACGCCTTGGATGCGATCTCCTCGCAGATGCAGGTCGCAGCCTCCACCTACGCCGACGCAGAGACACATTCCGCTTCCCTCTTTGCGGGGGTCTGACACCGCGCACTACGCCCCTGTCCTCGCAAGGCGCCACGACCGTGTGGCGCACCGGCGTAGACAGACAGAAACGCCTGGGGGCGGGACCCTCACGAGTCCCGCCCCCAGGCGGATCAGCTTAACGCCGAGCGGATCAGTACATGCCGCCCATGCCAGCGCCAGCGTCGTCGCCACCGGCGGCCGGAGCCTCGGGCTTGTCGGCGACAACGGCCTCGGTCGTCAGGAACATGCCTGCGATCGACGCAGCGTTCTGCAGCGCGGAACGGGTGACCTTGACCGGGTCAGAGATGCCGGCGGCCATGAGGTCGGTGTACTCGCCGGTCGCGGCGTTCAGGCCGTGGCCGGGCTCCATGTTCGCAACGCGGTCAGCAACCACGCCGCCCTCGACGCCCGCGTTCTCAGCGATCTGCTTGAGCGGGGCAGAGATGGCCAGGCGCACGATGTTGACGCCGGTCGCCTCGTCGCCGGTGAGGGCGTCGAGCTTGGGCAGCGCCACGGTGGCAGCCTGGATCAGGGCGACACCGCCGCCGGCGACCAGGCCCTCTTCGGAAGCCGCGCGAGCGTTACGAACGGCGTCCTCGATTCGGTGCTTGCGCTCCTTGAGCTCAACCTCGGTGGCCGCGCCGGACTTGATGACGGCGACGCCGCCAGCCAGCTTGGCGAGGCGCTCCTGCAGCTTCTCGCGGTCGTAGTCGGAGTCGGTGTTCTCGATCTCCTGGCGGATCTGACGCACGCGGGCATCCAGCATGTCCTTGTCGCCAGCGCCCTCGACGATGGTGGTCTCGTCCTTGGAGACAACGATCTTGCGGGCGCGGCCCAGCAGCTCGAGGTCAGCGTTCTCAAGGGAGAGGCCGACGGTCTCGGAGATGACCTGGCCGCCCGTCAGGATGGCCATGTCCTGCAGCATCGCCTTGCGGCGCTCGCCGAAGCCGGGGGCCTTGACAGCCACGGACTTGAATGTGCCGCGGATCTTGTTGACAACCAGCGTGGCGAGGGCTTCGCCCTCGACGTCCTCGGCGATGATCGCGAGGGGCTTGCCGGTCTGCATGACCTTCTCCAGGACGGGGACGATGTCCTTGACGTTAGAGATCTTGGAGTCCATGAGGAGGACGTAGGCATCCTCGAGGACGGCTTCCTGGCGCTCCTGGTCGGTCACGAAGTAGGCCGACAGGTAGCCCTTGTCGAAGCGCATACCCTCGGTGGTCTCCAGGGTGGTGTCGAAGGAGTTGGTCTCCTCGACGGTGACGACGCCCTCGGCGCCGACCTTTTCGAAGGCCTCGGCGATGAGCTTGCCGATGGCGGGATCGTTGGCGGAGATGGAGGCCGTGGCAGCAATCTGCTCGGTGGTCTCGACGGGCTTGGCGTCCACGTGAAGCTGCTCAACGATGGCCTCGACAGCCTGGTCGATGCCGCGCTTAAGGGCGATCGGGTTGGAGCCGGCGGCGACGTTACGCAGGCCCTCGTGGACCAGCGCCTGGGCCAGAACGGTCGCGGTGGTGGTGCCGTCACCCGCGACGTCGTCGGTCTTCTTGGCGACTTCCTTCACCAGCTCGGCACCGATGCGCTCGAACGGATCGTCGAGGTCGATTTCCTTAGCGACGGAGACGCCATCCTTGGTGATCGTGGGGGCGCCCCACTTCTTGTCGAGCACGACGTTGCGGCCCTTGAGCCAAGCGTCACCTTGACGGTGTCGGCCAGCAGGTTGAGGCCGTTCTCCATGCCACGACGGGCATCCTCATCGAACTTGATGATCTTGCTCATTGAAAATGTGTCCTTCCGCGATGCGGATCGGGTTCGATGCCCGCGACGGACGGCCACGCTTTTGAGGTGGCCTCATCGAACCGGTGGTCTTATCACTCTCCATGTCGGAGTGCTAACTACGATTTTGGCACTCACCATCCCAGAGTGCAAGGCGAGGTCACGAGGCTTGAGCCCGCTGCGCTCAGGGCGTAACAATCCACGACGAGGCCGGGCAGGACCACGGGGCCTGGCTACAGCGCCCGTGGGTGGCGGCGGGGCCTGCCCGGGCTTCGAGACGACGCGCCGAGCGAAGCTCGCGGCGCGGACGGCTCACGGGCGGGCCACCGCCCATGGGCACACCAAGCAGCCCGGCCCGACGGCGCTCGGAACACCAGCGGAGCAAGACGCAACCTAGGCATAACAAAGCCGCCCGGCCCCACAGGGGCCGGGCGGCTTAGTCAGTATCAGAGGCTCATCGCAGGATCACGATGATGTCGGGGTCTCCGAGGCCGCTCTCCTGGCGAACGTTGGAAATACCCAGCTTGGCGGCAACGTCCTTCGCGGTTCCCTCCATGCGGGGATCCTCGTAGAAGACGGTGGAGGTCTGCGTGGCCCAGCCGTCAGCGTTCGCGGCGGAGGTGCCCGCGTAGCCGGCCTGGTTCAGGATCTGAGCCTGCTGGCCGGCGTATCCCTGGGTTCCGGTGCCGTTGAGGACCTGGATGACAGCTCCGTGGTCGGGCTCAGAGGAAGCCGACGGTGAGGAGGAGCTGGCGGAAGGCGTGGGTTCAGCGGACGCGGTGTCCTCGGCCGTGGGTGACGCGGAGGAGCGGGGCGCTCGGGGTGGTCGCGGCGGGGCTGGGCACGTTGCTGACAGTGGCCTCGCTGGCGCGACAGTGCGGTCGCCGCTGCCCATCCGAGGGCGGGAACGATCACGAGGATGGCCAGGAAAGGCCAGACGTTCTTCCACTTGGACGGCTGGGGCGGTGCATGCCGACGGGCATATCTTCGCCGGCGCGGTCAAATTCATCCCTGGGGTACTGAGAACTCACGCGTTCAGACTATCGGAAAAGAGGGAGTGGGGCGCGGGTGGCGCGCGGGGAATGTGGCGTGGCCTGTGCGGCATTAGGCTGGTGCTATGGGTGAACACAATCCGCGTCCGTTGGCCGAGTTGATTGATCCGGGCTGGGCTCGGGCGCTGGCTCCGGTGGAGGGGGCGCGTCCACGAGTTGGGCGCGATGTTGGCCGCTGAGGTCAAGGCGGGACATGGCTACCTGCCTGCGGGCACGGATGTTCTCCGTGCCTTCACGTACCCGTTCGACAAGGTGAAGGTCCTGATTGTCGGGCAGGATCCGTATCCAACGCCGGGGCATGCGATGGGGCTGTCGTTTTCGGTGCACCCGGGGGTGGCCTTGCCCAAGTCGCTCATTAACATTTTCCGCGAACTGAGCGAGGATATGGGCGTTCCCGCTCCGACGTCGGGTGACCTGACGCCGTGGTGCGAGCAGGGCGTGTGTCTGCTCAACCGCGTGTTGACGGTGCGCCCGGGTGCGCCCGCATCGCATCGAGGCCGCGGCTGGGAGGAGGTGACGCAGTGCGCGATTGACGCCCTGGTGTCCCGGAAGCGTTCGGATGGCTCGCGCGCTCCCCTCGTGGCGATTTTGTGGGGCAAGGACGCGCAATCGCTCACACCGCGTCTGGGTGACACGCCGACTATTGCGTCCGCCCACCCGTCGCCGCTCTCTGCGTATCGAGGGTTTTTCGGGTCGAAGCCGTTCTCGCGCGCAAATGAACTGTTGGAGGCACAGGGCGCGTCGGGCCTGGATTGGTCGCTGGGCGCTTCTCATTGACGAGGCCGGGGCACACCACCCGTTCGGGTGACGGTAGGGGGCGGCTGCGATGCCGCGGTGAGGGACTCCGTGGAGCCGGCTATCGGACTCGAACCGATGACCTGCTGTTTACAAGACAGCTGCTCTACCAACTGAGCTAAGCCGGCGGCGGACACTAGTGTGCCACAGGTAGGGGCTCGCGCGCGCGGGCGGGCCAGATCGGGGTCAATGAGCACGCAGCAACGCGATTCCCCATTGCGCAGTGTGGATAACTGGCACGCGCCTCAAGGACCTCCAATGAGCCGCAGGGATGTGACGTTCGTGCCAAAGAAGTGAGGGGCGGGGCCGCCGTGCGGTCCCGCCCCTCACTCATTGAAGGCTCAGTTGGAGCTGTCGGTCGTCTCGGCGCTCTGGGCCTCGTCGGCACCGCTCTGCGAGGGCTCGGTGGCCTCGGGAGCCGGGGTCTGTGAGGTGCCCTAGCTCGCGGAATCGGTGATGCCGTATTCCTGCGCGATGGTCTCGCGCAGCGCGGGCAGCTGGCTTCCGAGCGGGATGACAGTGGAGCGGTCCTTGATGAGCTCAGGAGTTCCGAGGCCGTCGCCACGACCGTTGAAACCGGCGTTCTGCCAGGCGGTGGTCGATGCCTTGAGGTAGTCCTCGACGGCGTTGACAGGGAAGGTCTCGATAACGTCGGAGGGGACGCCAACCTCGGCTGCAATCACCTTGACCTGCTTCCAGGAGGCGTCGAGGTTCTGAACGACGGTGCCGTTGGATGCCTGGAACTGGGTGCGGAAGTAGGCCAGGAGAGCATGATGGAAGTCCACCCACTTGTCGGGCGCCTTCTGCGCGACGATCAGCGAGGCACTCGCTGCGGGCTTCAGGTAGTCCATGTTGACGGTGATGACCGGCTGGAGCTCGAGGTTGTAGTGGCCTTCGGCAGCCCAGGTCGTGAGATCCTCGCCCAGAGATGCATCGAGGTCGGCGCACGCATGGCACGAGTAGTCGAAGTACTCCGTGAGGGTGGGCAGCTTCGGGTCCGCCTCGGCGACAACGCCATTGGCGTTGACGATGATCGGACGACCGTCGGCGTAAGCACCGAGGGCCTCGGAGGCGTCGACGTTGCGCGCGGCGTTGATCTGCGACTGCTGGTTCCAGATGACTCCACCGACGGCTGCAACGACGCCCAGGACGATGGCAGCGACGGCGGAAATGACGATGATGCGGGTGCGGCGGTCAGCACGCTCCTGCGCCTGACGCATCTGCGCGGCTTTGGCGCGCACGGGGTCGACGCTCGGCTTCTTCTTCTGAGCCATGAACTCACTCTCCAAAAAATGGTTGAATGTTGCAATAGTATCGGGCGCGGTTGCCCCGCGCTTAGTGCGACAGCCCACCCGTAACGATCAGCCATGCACCTGCCAGGAACCCACCACAGCCTACCGTGAGGAGCGCACGTCCCCAGGCAGGACGCACGATCGCGCGCAGCGATGTCGCCGTTCCAACACGCAGATCTGCGGCGAACGGCATCAGCCAGGCCGCCCAGATGGTGGCCGCCGCAAGCGCCCACACGGTGATCGTCCCACGGGGGTCACTGAGCCAGTAATCGCTGCGATCGAGGCCGCTTGACGTAGCTACGTCGACTGGCCAGGTCCACAGGACACGTCGCTCATAAGAATACGAAACGCCGACCCACACGAGATAGGGGATAAGACCCCCCACAACGAGGCCGAGGGCGGTGGTCACGATCGAACGCGCGAGCAGGATCGGGGACATAGCGATAACAGCTACCCCATCCGATGGCTTAGGGCCGCGCAGGATGCGCCGCCGCTCGACCCACCGACTCATCGCTCCAACCAACCCGAAGGCGGTCAGGGCGATGCCGACGATGAGGGTGCCGCTCATACCGAGGAGGAAGGGCAGTGAGGCCAGGAGCGCGAGCACAGCGGCACCGGAGATCCAGGCATTTTTCTTTTCCGGAGACGAGGCCGTCTCGTCGTGTGCGCCGACGACACCTGCGGCAGGGCTCGGGTTCCACTGCGGAACCGCGCCCACCGGAGGTGTCACGAAGCCCGCTTGAGGGTACGGCTGCTGCGCGGGACCGGGGGCAACGCCAGGCCCGGGACCATAGGCACCCTGCGGGTGCGCGTAGGGAGCTTGCGGATAGGGTGCCAACACCTCGGTGGGGTCCGCATCATCGACGGCCTGCCACGTGTCGGTCGCATCGTCATGCCAGGCGACCTCGGCGGATTCATCCTCCCAGTCACCGTAGCCTTCCGCCACTGAGGCGGTATCCACGACCTCCGTATGATCGTTTGCCGCGGTGAACTCCGAGGCATCACGTCGCGGATGCTGCGGGTATGCGACGGCGCGCGCACCGGCGACACCCGGACGTTGCCCCGCCTCCTCCCATTGAGGAGGTGCGGCGATCTCCTGGGGATCGGAATTGACCATCTGCGTACGCATGCCCGTATCGAGCAGCTGCGCCCAGTTCACGGTCACGTAGTCAAGCTCGCCGGGAGCCCACCCGACGGCGCTCATCAGGTCGGCGACGATCAGGGAGGGCGAGGGACGCTCATCGGGGTCGGGAGCAAGTCCACCCGCGAGCGCGTCGGCGACCATGGGCTGCAGTCCGGCGAGGTCGGGGTCTCCTCCGAGGACGCGCAGCATCGTGGCGGACACGTCGCCCTTGCCGAACGGCGGGCGCCCGGTGGCGCAGGACAGCAGGGTGGCACACCACGCCCACCAGTCCGACTCCTTCGTGGCACCGTGGCCCTGCAGGAGTTCGGGCGCGGTGTACCCGGCCGTCCCCGACACGAGGCCGGTGCTGGTCAGGTGCTGATCGGAGGTTGCCATCGCAATACCGAAGTCGATGAGGACCGGGCCGCGCGGCGAACAGATGATGTTAGACGGCTTGATGTCGCGGTGGATGATGTTGGCGTGATGAACGGCCGCGATCGTGGACGCCAAGTGGTAGGAGAGGGCGGCGACGCCGCGCAGCGGCACCGGCCCGGAGACGAGGATTTCCGCGAGCGTGGGACCCTCCACGTACTCCGAGACAACGAAAGGCTGGGAGGCCTCGGTTTCCGCATCGACGATGTGCGCGACGAACGGCGAGCGCACGGAGTTCACCGTGCGCGTCTCGCGCTCCAGCCGCTGGCGTGACTCCGCCGAGGCGGCCATCGCCGGATGCATAGCTTTGAGGGCGACACGCGCGCCGCCCCCGTCTTCGGCGAGCCAGACCGTCCCAGCCCCGCCCGTACCGAGCCGACGGATCAGCCTGTAGCCGCCCAGTTCCTCGCCTTCTTCCACGCCCTCAGCCTACCTGTCCCCCCCCATCTGCGGCCACCCGCGCGGGGTGGCCCCGGCCTCGTCCCTGAATCTGACGAGCAAACACACGCTGTCAATCCACCATGTGGCCCGAACTGTACAGCCGCGAGCGAGCATGCTAACTTCGCATTAGTGGCGCGCGCGGAACGATCCGCGTTCGCACTCTGTGGGCGAAGACGCTCCACGGTCACCCCACTACGGATCGTCCGGCACGTACCTGCCGGTGGGAAGGAAAACTCCATGGCAACCGTTACCTTTGACAAGGCCACCCGCGTCTACCCGGGTTCCGACAAGCCCGCCGTCGACCAGCTCGACCTCGAGATCAAGGACGGCGAATTCCTCGTTCTCGTCGGCCCCTCCGGCTGCGGCAAGTCGACCTCGCTGCGTATGCTCGCCGGCCTGGAGGACGTGAACTCCGGCCGCATCCTCATCGGCGACAAGGACGTCACGGACGTTCCGCCGAAGAACCGCGACATCGCGATGGTCTTCCAGAACTACGCTCTCTACCCCCACATGTCGGTGCGCGAGAACATGGGCTTCGCCCTGAAGATCGCCGGCACCCCGAAGGAAGAGATCAACAAGCGCGTCGAAGAGGCCGCTAAGATCCTCGACCTGGAGCCCTACCTGGACCGCAAGCCCAAGGCTCTGTCCGGCGGCCAGCGTCAGCGTGTCGCCATGGGCCGCGCGATCGTCCGTAAGCCCCAGGTGTTCCTCATGGACGAACCCCTGTCGAACCTGGACGCGAAGCTGCGTGTCCAGACCCGTACGCAGATCGCCTCCCTGCAGCGTGAGCTCGGCGTCACCACCGTGTACGTCACCCACGACCAGACCGAGGCTCTGACGATGGGCGACCGCATCGCGGTTCTTGCCGGCGGCCTCCTCCAGCAGTGCGGCACCCCGCAGGAGATGTACGAGCGTCCCGCCAACGAATTCGTCGCTGGCTTCATCGGCTCCCCCGCCATGAACCTGGGCACCTTCACGGTCGAGGGCGAGTGGGCCAAGCTCGGCCCCGCACGGGTGCGTGTCTCCGAGGCCGCCCGCGCCGCGATGACCGCTGAGGACGGCGGAAAGATCAAGATCGGCTTCCGTCCCGAGGGCCTGGATGTCGTTGCCGACGGCTCCGAGGGCTCCATCCCCGTCGAGGTTGACTTCGTCGAGGAACTCGGCTCGGACGCCTACGTGTACGGCCACCTGGCCGGCGCCGCCGAGGGCGAGACCCTGGGCTCCGGCTCCGAGGGCACCGGCAAGCAGCTGATCGTGCGCGTTCCCCCCGCGTACCGCCCCCGCACGCGGCGGCGTCCTGCACGTGCGCATCCGCGAGGGTCAGCAGCACAACTTCTCCGCTGCAACGGGCGTTCGCCTGCCCGAGTGACGCATAGCGCTCACGCACAGCAATAATCGGCCCCGGCCTCGTCCACTCGTACCTCCAGGACGAGGCCGGGGTTTCGCTATATCCGCATGTGTTCTTGGCCGCGACTAGCGCAGGTGCCGAGTCGGAACTATACGCACGGCGCTCGAGATGAGACAATGGGAACCATGGCTCTGGACATTACGGCGGCCGCAATTGACCCCGCCCTTTTGGACCTCCCGTGGGATGTTCCCCTCGAGGAGTGGCCATCCAGCTTACTCGCGGCACTTCCCCGCGGTATTTCCCGCCACATCGTGCGCTTCGTGAACCTGTCTGGCCGTGTGCTCGCGGTCAAGGAGATCGGTCCGACCGTCGCCCATCACGAATACGACCGCCTGCGTGACCTGACGCGCCTGGACGCCCCGTCCGTCCAACCGGTCGCCGTCATCACCGGACGCGAAAACCCCGAGGGCGAAGAACTCAACGCCGTACTCATCACCGAGCACCTGCAGTTCTCCCTCCCCTACCGCGCGCTGTTCTCCCTGTCGATGCGTGAGGACACCGCGACGCGCCTCATCGACGCGCTCGCCCTCCTCCTCGTTCGCCTCCACCTCCTGGGCTTCTACTGGGGCGACGTCTCCCTGTCGAACACGCTGTTCCGCCGCGACGCGGGCGAGTTCGGCGCCTACCTGGTCGACGCCGAAACCGGCGAACTGCACCCCAAGCTCACCCCCGGCCAGCGCGAGTACGACGTCGACCTGGCCCGCACGAACATCATCGGCGAACTCATGGATCTCCAGGCCGGCGGTTTCTTCCCCGAAGACGTTGACCCCATCGACGTCGGCGACCGCATCCGCACCCAGTACGACCTGCTGTGGAACGAAGTCACCGCCGAGGAGTCCATTCCCAACGAGCAGCGCCAGTACCTCGTCAGCGAGCGCATTCGCCGCCTCAACGACCTCGGTTTCGACGTCGCCGAGCTGCACATGTCTACCGATTCGTCCGGCGAGCGCCTCGTCATTCAGCCCAAGGTGGTCGATGCCGGTCACCACAACCGCAAGTTCATGCGCCTGACCGGCATGGACGTCGGCGAGCACCAGGCGGCGCGTCTCCTCGCCGACATCGACGTGTGGCGCGCGACGAACGGCTTCCAGGACCTTCCCCTCGAGCAGGCCGCCCACGAGTGGCTCACCGACGTGTTCGCCCCCGTCGTGCGTGCGATTCCGCGCGAGCTCGCCGGCAAGCTGGAGCCCGCGCAGCTCTACCACGAGTATCTCGAGCACCGCTGGTACATGGCCCAGCAGGCCGGCCACGACGTGTCACGAGAAGATGCCGTCGCCTCGTACGTGGAGACGATTCTGCCGTCCAAGCGCGACGAGGCCGTCCTCATCGAACCCGGCCCAGGGCGCGCGCGTCCATGATCAGCGCCGAGGCGAACCCCGACCTATGGTGAAGGGGCACAGCGCCCCGTCCCGTTCACGCTAGGAGCACCTATGTCTGAATTCCCCCGCATCTTCGCCCACAGGGGCGCGTCTTCCCTGGCTCCCGAGAACACGATCGCCGCGTTCGCTAAGGCCATGGAGGTCGGCGTGCGGTGGTTCGAGTTCGACGTGGACATCACCGGCGACGGCTCGCTGATCGTCATTCACGACGACACCTTGGACCGTACGACGACGGGGTCCGGCTCCTACTACCAGCTCGGATTCGCCGATATCCGCCGACTCGACGCGGGCCGTTGGTTCTCGGACACGTACCGCTTCGAGCGCATTCCCGAGGCCGCGGATGCCCTCGCGTTCGCGCACGCCCAGCAGATGGGCGCGAACCTGGAGATCAAGCCCTGCGCGGGCGGGGATCGCCTGCGCGAGCGCCCTGATCGAAGCCCTGGCTGTCACGCTGGCCGGGGACAAGGTTCCGTCCCGACTCATCGTCTCCTCCTTCGACCACGACCTCCTCGCTTCCTTCCACGAGGCCTGCCCGACGGTTGCGCTCGGCTGGCTGATCGAGCGCGCCTCCGAGGAGTGGCGCGAGGGCGCGGCCGCCCTGGGTGCGACAGCGATTCATCCGGGCGTTGAGGGCCTCACCGAGTCTGACGTGCGCGCGATGCGCGACGCGGGCTTCGAGGTCAACGTGTGGACCGTCAACGACGTCGAGCAGGCTCGCGAGCTGGCCTCGTGGGGCGTCACCGGCATCTTCACGGATCGTCCGCAGGACTTCCCCGCCGAGGCCCTGAAGGCCTGACGGGTGCGGGTGCTTCCGGGTCAGCACCCTGGATCCCTAACGAACACGAGCGCGGCCTGCGCCCGCGCCAGCACCGACAGACAAGGCAGCCGGGGTCGCTCACGCGGCCCCGGCTGCCTCTTAGATATGCGACGGAAGGCTCCTTACGCCTCGCCCGCGCGGCGCGTGAAGCGCTTGGAGACGTGCTTGGCCAGGGACAGCTCGGCGATCGAGTCGACAACCATCAGGCCGCCCACGATGCCCGCGAAGCGCATCCAACCCGAACGCGGCGAGGAGGCGCGCACTGCGGCCACAAGCATGCCGGTACCGACGATGGCCTCGGCGGCAACGGCGGCGTGGATGATCCACGGACGCTCGACGGCCACGGACTCGTAGGAGTTCCACAGGGGCTTCACGACCGACTGCGGCTGGCCCATCATGATGTCGACGCTGCGACCAATCGCGTTGGAGATACCGCGAGCCAGGTGCACGGAGACGCCCTCAACGTCCTCGAGGTCAGTGGTGCCCAGGAGGAAGCCGGCGACGGAGCCGTGCAGGCCGAGGGCGCGCACGACCTTCCACACCGATTCCTCGCCGGTTGTGGCCACGGAGGCCCACAGGGCGTCGGCGTCGGAGCCCGGGACGGCCTCGGCGATCTCCAGGAGGTCGAGACGGTCGCCCACGAGATCAATGACCTCGCCGGGCAGTTCCGACGTGCGGTCGTGTCCGCCGGGGACGATCGCAGCATCCATGCCCCAGTTGTGAGAGATGATGTGCTCGAGGTGATCGTCGGTGACCAGGAAGACCTGGAATTCACCGTCCGTCACGGAGAGAGTCACGAGCGGCAGATCACCGAAGTTCCAGCCCTCCTTCTCGGCGGGCAGCTCAGCGAGAAGTGCGCGGTGATCATCGGCGAGCTCAAGGTCTCCGAGATCCACGCCCTCAAGGGCCGCGAGGAGCGGCACGGACGAGGCAGGGGTGCGGCCAATCTCGACGATGCGAGTCGGGGTAGGTTCGACGGCGGCGGCCTCCTCCTCATCGGAGGGCCAGACCTTGCCGAGCGGCGAGTCACCCTCGGGCAGGTGATCGGCCGTCGCGTTACCGATGCGCACCTCTGCGTCGAACAGGATGGCGAGCTCGTTGGCCAGTTCCGCGGGAGTCGGGCCGGGAACAACCTCGGTCGAGCCGGCGGGGACAGTCGCAACGCGTTCGTTGTCGACGGCAACGTTCAGGCCAAGCAGCTGGGGCGAGGAGGGGGAACCACTCGAGCTGGGCGAGGATCGAACGCTCCTTCAGCTCGCCGGCGACCACGCTGGGATCCAGATCGTGGCCGATGATCATGCCTTCAATGCGAGTCCATTCCTGGGCCATGTCGCTACCTTCCTGTCCGTGGTGAGATCGTCTCACCACTCTATAGTTCCATTGTGTCGCGTGGGTTGCTTTTTCGCTCGTTCGCGCGGTCAGTTACGAGATTGTGTTCCGCTCCATCCCGCCCCACTCCACGGCCACGAAGCCCGTGCGCGCCGGCGGCGCCGTGAAAGACTGCGGTTGAACGACCGTGTCAGCGCGCGCCTCGCGGATCGTCATAAACACCCGAATGAAGGTGTCCCGGCTCGACGCGAGCCCCGGCCTCATCCGTGAAGTGGTAGGAGGCCGCCTGCGTGTAGGCGCTCGCGTCGAAGGACACGAACGTGTACTCGTGGGCGCGGATACGCGGAGCCCAGTAGGTGATGAAGTCGGCGGCCTCGCGGTCGTTGAGGCCCAGCTGGGCGAGCTTGCCCTCCAGGAATGAAACGGCATCCTCACGTGCAACGACGAAACCACTGTCGGGTTCCGGCAAGGGCATGTACGCATCCCAGAAAAGAGAGGGGTACGTGCGGCCCGCTCGGTCGGTGAGCGTCCCGTCGGGTGCGGCTGTCACCATCCACGAGGCCTGGGTTCCCCGCTCCGTGGCCTGCTGAGAATCCGGGGCCGGGTAGACGGTGTCTAGGCTTCCTTCCAGGTCAAGTGTCACCGTGAGGTGACGTTCCTCCTGCGGGTACAGGTAGAGGACCGGCTTCTTCGCGACAGGCTCGTTATTCACCATGTTGCAGGCGACGAAACATGCAAGTGCTGCGACGACCACGACTCCGATAACGATCAGTGCTTTCTTCATGGTGCCGTTTCTTTCTACACTCGCCCGCCGTTGGGAACTCATAGCTGCGTCTCATTGCGCGGTTGTCTCATCATACGGCGCACAATCATCCGGTTTCAAGAGGCGTCCGGCGGCCGTGGTTGGAGGCGCGGCGACGCCCCGCACCAAAAAACCGCACCAACAACTCTGCCCAAAACATCGAGCAAACAGCGACGCGGCATCCACAGATCAGGCCGGACACACCGACACAGGCATGCGAGTACAGCGAAGCCGCCCGACCCCACAGGGGGCCGGGCGGCTCACGCATCAGGCCGTTAGGCGGCTCTCAGCGATTGTTTCAGCGCATCTGCGTGCCGGCAGAGCCCAGGCGCTCGCAGGCCTCGACAACGCGGGCGGCCATGCCGGACTCGGCCGCCTTGCCCCACGTGCGCGGGTCGTACTGCTTCTTGATGCCGACCTCGCCGTCGATCTTGAGAACGCCGTCGTAGTTGCGCAGCATGTGGTCGACGACCGGGCGGGTGAACGCGTACTGCGTGTCGGTGTCGACGTTCATCTTGATGACGCCGTTGGCGACAGCGGTGGCGATCTCCTCGGCGGTGGAGCCGAGCCACCGTGCATGACCAGGTCGAAGGGACGGTGGTCGAGGCCGTAGTGCTCAGCGACCTCCTTCTGGATGGTACCGAGCAGCTCGGGACGCAGCTTCACGTGGCCGGGCTTGTAGGCGCCGTGCACGTTACCGAAGGTCAGAGCGGTCAGGTAGCGGCCGTTCTCGCCCAGGCCCAGGGCCTCGACGGTCTTGATGGCGTCGGCGGTGGTGGTGTACAGCTTTTCGTTGATCTCGCCAACGACGCCGTCCTCCTCGCCACCGACAGCACCAACCTCGATCTCGAGGATCGTGTTGGCCTTGACGGACAGGGCGAGCAGTTCCTTGGCGATCTCGAGGTTCTCGTCGAGGTCGATGGCGGAACCGTCCCACATGTGAGACTGGAAAGGTGGGCAGCTTGCCTTCGGCAACCTGACCGGCCTCGATCTCGAGGAGGGGGCGGACCCAGGAGTCGATGTTCTGCTTGGCGCAGTGGTCGGTGTGCAGAGCCACGGTGATGCCGTAGTTCTTGGCAACCTCGGTCGCGTAGGCGGCGAGGGCCAGCGAGCCGGTGACGCGGTTCTTGATGGTGGAGCCGGAGCCGTACTCGGCGCCGCCAACGGACACCTGGAGGATACCGTCGGACTCGGCCTCGGCGAAGCCCTGGAGGGCGGCGGTGATGGTCTGGGACGAGGTCACGTTGATCGCAGGGTAGGCGAACTTGCCATCCCGTGCGCGATTCAGCATCTCTGCGTAGACCTCAGGGGTTGCGATAGGCACTTGGAGCCTCCTAATCGAGTGACGGTTTTGTCGTGATAAATTCTCTCACATTTTGCACGAGTGGGGAGGGGAAGGAAGTCCCGTTTGGACGGTTTTCTTCCAACCCCTCCCCGACTGGTATGCGTCAGTTGGAGCGGCCGATGCGGACTCCGAGTTCGGCGACGGACATGACGTCCGTCAGGTCCTTAGCAACGTCGGCCTGGGCCGAGGTACCGCGGAATCGGAGGTAGGAGCCGTTGCCCGCAACCGGGATATCCACGGTGCCGGGGACGTTCGCCAGGGAGGTCGCGAGGACGGGGTTGCCCTGTGCGCTCGGGTTGCCCTTGTTGTCGCCCGCCCCTTTGAGGCCGTCAAGGGAGCCTGAGAGGCAGATCAGGACACCCGTTAGACGCTGCAGATGAGCATGACAGCCCGAACGACAGTCAGGAGTCTTCCGCCGCGTCGAGGCGCGACGCGTGCGCCCACATAACGATCGCGGCAGCATGACCAACATTCATGGACCGAGTCGAACCGCGCTGAGTAATGGCGACGACAATATCGCACGCCCGGATCATCTCCTCGCTTAATCCGGAAGCCTCGGATCCAAAAACGAGGCACGCGCGCTCCGGCAGCACCGCACCTTCGAGCGCGACGGACCCCTCAACATTGTCGACGCCGACGAGTGTCAAGCCTTCCTTCGAGCAATGCTCCACGAGTTCACGCACTTCGGGACGGTGATCCACCGGCAGGTAGCGGTCGGTGACCATCGCGCCGCGTCGATTCCACCGCTTGCGCCCCACGACGTGCACGCGGCACGCACCCATGGCATTCGCCGTTCGCACAATCGACCCGATGTTGAAGTCGTGATCGAGATTCTCCACTGCCACCTCGAAGGGCAGCGAGCGGGCAGCAATGTCCGCTCGAATCGCGTCCATCGTCCAGTAGCGGTACCGGTCTTCGACGTTGCGCCGATCCCCCGCCTTCAGGAGCTCCCGATCGTAGTACTCGCCGACCGGCCAGGCGGCCTCCCCACCCGGCCACGGACCGACCCCTGACCCTGCCCGGACTGCGCAGCCCAGGCCTCGTCGTTCCCGCACGCGCCATCACGCGCGATGTCACACCCGTTTTCGAACTCGTTCACGGATCCCACCCTAGCGGCACCGTAGAATGGAGGCATGACTGCCCTGACGCACGAACCGACACCCCTAACCGATCTGCCTCCCGTCACCGCGTGGCTCTCCGACATGGACGGTGTCCTGGTCAAAGGAGAATCGGGCGCTTCCGGGCGCGAACGAGTTCCTCGCCGCTCTGCGCGGGAAGAATATCCCCTTCCTGGTCCTCACCAACAATTCGGTGTTCACGAACCGCGACCTGTCCGCACGCCTGGCGAACTCCGGCCTGGACATCCCCGAAGAGAACATCTGGACCTCCGCGAACGCGACGGCCGCGTTCCTGCACCAGCAGTCGCCCGGCTCAACCGCGTACGTCATCGGAGAGGCCGGCCTGACCACCGCAATCCACTCCGCGGGATACGTCATGACTGAGATCGATCCCGAGTTCGTGGTGCTCGGCGAGGTGCGTTCCTACGACTTCCATGCGCTGACTCACGCGATCCGCCTCATTGAGGGCGGCGCGAAGTTCATCGCGACCAACCCCGACGTGTCTGGCCCCTCCGACGAGGGCACCCTCCCCGCCTGCGGCGCCATCGCGGCGATGATCACGGCGGCGACCGGGCAGAAACCCTACTTCGTCGGCAAGCCGAACCCCGTCATGATCCGCGCTGGCCTGAACAAGATCGGCGCGCACTCCGAGAGCGCCGCAATGGTCGGCGACCGCATGGACACGGACGTGCGCGCTGGCGTCGAGGCCGGCCTGCGCACCCACCTGGTCCTGTCAGGTTCCACGGCCCGCGAGGACATCAACAATTTCCCGTTCCGCCCCTTCGGCATCCACGAGGGCATCGGCGATCTCATCGAGCTCGTCGAGGCGGCGCACTGACCCACACCGATCCGGAAGGAACACCCATGACCAACGATTCCCACAAGGCGCGCCTGGCCACCCTCGTCCAGGAACTCTCCGTCATCCACGAGAAGGTCACCCTGGCGTCGGGGCGCGAGTCCGACTTCTACGTCGACATGCGCCGATCGACCCTCCACCACGAGGCGGCCCCCCTCATCGGCCACGTCATGCTGGACCTCCTGGAGGAGTCCGGCTTCGCGGTCGGCGAGGAGTACGTGGCCGTCGGCGGTCTGACGATGGGCGCTGACCCCGTTGCGACCGCGATGATGCACGCCGCCGCGTCGCGCGGCCTGGACCTGGACGCATTCGTCGTGCGTAAGGCCGCGAAGGATCACGGCATGAAGCGCCGCATCGAGGGCCCGGACGTGGTGGGTAAGAACGTCGTCGTCCTCGAGGACACGTCCACGACCGGCGGCTCCCCGCTGGAGGCCGCGCTCACACTGCGCGAGGCCGGCGCGAACGTCGTCGCCGTCGCCGTCATCGTCGACCGCGCGACGGGCGCGAAGGAGCGTATCGAGGCCGAGGGCTTCCCGTACTTCTACGCGCTGGGCCTGGAGGACATCGGCCTGGCCTGATTCTCCGCATGCATTGACGAGGCCGGGGCCGGGTTCTGCGTGAACCCGGCCCCGGCCTCGTATCTGTGCGCGCGCCCTCACATGTGGGGGACGGAGCGCATGGCGCGCGCGGTCACCCAACGCGGGGCCAGCTTCATGGCGCCCATGGCGACCTTGTAGGGGATGGTGGGGGTGACCTGAACGCGGCCCGCACGCACGGCGTCGAGGGCCTCCGTGACGACCTGCTCGGGGCTGGCCATGAGCCAGGAGGGGGTTGCACGCATGTCGACGCCCGCGCGCTCGAAGAACGGTGTGTCGACAGGGCCGGGGCACACGACTGTGGCCGTGATTCCAGATCCCTTGAGCTCGGCGGCGAGGCCCTCGGTGAAGGCGACGACCCAGGCCTTGTGGGCGGAGTAGGTGCCCGCGCCCGTGCGCGAGGCGACAGAGCCGACGTTGAGGATGGCGCCGCGTCCGCGCGAGCGCATGGAGATGCCGGCGTGGTGGGCCAGGGTCATGACGGCGCGGACCATGACGTTTAGGCCCTTGATTTCATTCTCAAGGCTGTTGTCCAGGAACTCTGTTCCAATCCAAAGCCGGCGTTATTGACGAGGAGGTCCACGGGAGCCAGGTCAGGCTTGTCGCGGTCCGCGGGTCCTCCCACGTCAAGGCGGGCGGCGACGCGTCCGCAGCCGGAGTCGGTGGACAGGTCGGCGGCGAGCACCTCGACGCGCACGCCGGCGACATTCGCGAGCGAGTCCGCGAGCGCGCACAGGGCGTCTTCGCTGCGCGCGACGAGCACCAGGTCGTGGCCCGCAGCGGCCAGTTGCCAACAGAATTCTTTACCAATGCCGGAGGTTGCTCCGGTGACCAGCGCTGTTCCCATGGGGGAAGTCTAGCGCCGCATGGTGCGCGCAGCACGAAGCCGGGGCGGGAACGCGCGTGCGTCCCACCCCGGCTTACCATGTCATCGGGTCCGGATCAGGTATCCGGCTCCACCTCCGGCGAGGGCCGCCGGGATGACGAGCAGGACGAGCCAGTAGGGGCTCCATCCACCCGATCGGCCGGTCTCGGCGGCCGCGGCGATCGGTACGGCGCCCGATGCGTCGGCCGTCCCGTTCTCGGGGGCGGCCACGCCACCGCTCTGCGCGACTTCACCGCTCTGCGCACCGCTCTGGGGCGCAGCCGAGGGGCTCGCGGACGGGGTGGCCGCGGGAGCCGCCTTCGGGGCGGTCACGGGTGCCGAGCTGGCCGCACCGGTCGTTCCACTTGCCGCTCCGTTGCTGCGAGCAGCCGGAGCGCCGGTCGCGCTACCACCGGTCGCAGCGGGGGCTGCGGTACGGGTCGCACCGGACGAGGCCGGGGTACCTGCGTTTGTCGCGGGCGCTGCGGGCATTCGAACCGGGCCGCCAGTGGGAGCGGGAGACGGGAAGGGCGCGGCATCGGTGCAGGGTCAGCAGTCGGGGCCGGAGCCGGAGCCGGGTCCGTCGTCGGTGCGGGAGCCGGAGCCGGGTCCATCGTCGGTGCGGGAGCCGGAGCCGGGTCCGTCGTCGGTGCGGGAGCCGGAGCGGGGTCCACGCTCGGAGCCGGAGCGGGTGCAGGATCTGCGGTCGGCGCGGGGGCCGGAGTCGGATCGAGGCTCGGGGCGGGTGCGGGATCCACACTCGGCGCGGGGGCGGGCGTCGGCTCGGGTGCCGGGGTGGGGACCGGCTCAGGCACCGGGAGGGCCGGGAGACGGGGTCGGTACAGGGCTCTTCATCCGCCGGCGCGGGAGCCTCGTTGTGGTGTCCGGAGCGAACGATCACCGTGAAGGACTGCGGCTCCGTGAGCTGACGATCACCGCTGCGCGCACCAACCTCGATGCGGTAGGTGCCCGGCGCACTGAAGACCCAGTTGCCGTGCATGTGGGTCGCCTCGGTCGTGTGTACGACGCCGTCGCCCTTTGTCGAGTCGAAGTGGACCTTCGCGCCCGCACCGAAGGTGCCTCCCTGGAAGAATGCTACTCGCGCGCCCTCGGGGGCCTGCGCCAGATGCAGGGTCAGGTCAGCGCCCTCGGGCAGGGCAGCGTAGTCGATGCCCTCGGTGGATAGGCCCGGCCACACGATGTCGCTCTTCTGCGTCTCCGGCAGCACGTATGTGGCGGTACCGACCGGGCCGAGCACGTCGTAGCTCGGGTCAGACAGAGACGCGGGGCGCACGAAGCGCGCGTTCGGGGCGACCCCGAGGGTCGTGGATCCGACGGTACGCAGCACGGAGGTGCGTGCGTTGGTCAGGGAGTCGTCCTTAACGGCCAGGCCGTAGGTGAGTCCGCCCTCGCCGCTCGCCTGGGTGAGGCGCACGTCCAGGTGTCCGCGCGCGATCTCCACGGGATCATTCAGCAGGGACGAGGCCGGGTCCGGGGTCGTGTCGTTTCCGCCGTTATCGGGGGTGGGAGCAGGATCGGGAGTCGGCTGAGGAGCGGGTTCTGGCTCTTCGGGGGCGGCGATGCCGTCACGCATCTTGAGCATCGCTGTGAGGCCCACGTGGGAACCGACGGTGACATCGGAGGCCTCGGCGACGGTCATGACCGCGTCGGAGAGGGGGGTGTGGGCTCAGGGTGACGCGCATGTACATCGGATCCGACTGGCACACGCCGAGGTCTTGCGTCTTGGAGTCCATGCCTCCCGCGCCCAGGGTGCCTTCCATCGAACACCAGGGGCTGAAATCCCACTTGGATTCGAGGAACTCAATCTTGTAGGTGGCACGCAGGTTCGGATCGTTAGCTCGCACGGTGGCCGTGTACTGGTCGGTCGTGCCGGGCTTGAGGTCGTAGGAGACCTCGACGCGACGCGACGAGATCGGCAGGTGGTCCGGGTTCCACACGGGTGCAGGGTCCGGGTTGGAGGGGCCGAGGATCGTGTCTGTGCCGCCGACGGTGACGGGTTCGGTGTCCCGCTGTGAGTACTGAACGGTCTGCGAAATCCAGCGAGCCGAGGCAGAGTCGCTGGGGATGTAGATCGCCTGGACGGCAGCAGCATCGGCTCCCAGCAGCTCGGAGACCGTCGCTCGGCCACCGTCAACGGGAACCTCGGTGAGGAAGTAGCCGTTAACGGTGATCCACGCGCGGCCCTTGTCGGTGGTGACACCCGTGTCGATCGTGATGTCGGTCAGGTGATTGTCGCCGGGATGCTCACGCTCAGCGTGGTGGGACAGGGTGAGCGTGGGCGCCGCGGAGTTTCCGTCACCGCGCTCAGCGCGGGCACCGTTATAGGCGGATTCAATATCTTTGATGGTGCCGTTGGCGGGGTTCGCACCGCCGACCTGCCAGACCAGAGGCGTGATCGGCGAGGAGTAGATAGCGGTGCCGTCGGCACTTCGCGCTATCATTTTGTAGTTCGCGACGTAGCGACCCGGCTGCGTGAAGGTCGTGTACAGGTGCGTGTGGCGCGGATTGTAGACGCTGCGGTAGGCAGTGTCATGGCTGGAGAGGAAGCGGTTCACGCTGTCGCCGTTGTCGATAAACATCTCCATGCGGCCCGGACCGTCGACGCTGATGAGGTCAAGCGTGTAGGTTTCACCCTCGAACTTGTCTGTGTCGCCGATCTCGCCGGCGCCAAGACCAGCCCAGATGGGAGTGTTACCGGGGCCGGGGTTCTGGGGGGCGGCGTTGAGGACGGTGCCCTCGGCACCCAGGAACGCCAGGTCGGGGCGCTTCGCGGGGATGACGAGCTGCGACTTCGCCTCATCCTTGTCGCTCGTGCCGGTCCAGGCCTTAGGGATCCACAGCGCCGTCTTTTCCATCGGCAGGTTGATGGTGTTGAGGCTGAAGCTCCTGGTGTCGTCGTGCCAGACGGGAATGGGTGCATCAACGTGCTGTCCGGTAACGATCCAGTCCTTGTCCTGGTCGGGACCGGCCCACGCCGCGGCGGGGGTGAGGGCCAGGAAGAGGGCGAGCGCAGCCGTGCTGATGCGTCGCAGGTGTGACATTCGGGTGCCTTTTCTAGCTATGTTGCAGGTGAGAATCATTATCACTCTAAATAAACTCACACACAACTCACACCGATCAGGCTTGTTTCACGCGTGTTTCACGCGGCCTCCTCTCTCCCCCGCCGATAGGCTCGACCCCATGAGATTTGCGACCTGGAATGTCAACTCCATCCGCACGCGCGTCGACCGCGTTATTGCTTTCCTCGAGCGCTCTGGCACGGACGTGCTGGCCATGCAGGAAATTAAGTGCCGCCCCGACCAGTTCCCGACGGAAGCCTTTGAGGAGGCCGGCTACCACGTCGCCATCCACGGTCTCAACCAGTGGAACGGCGTCGCTGTCGCTTCCCGTCTGCCCATCCTGGATGTGCAGGACCACTTCCCCACCCAGCCCGCCTTTGGCGAACCGCCCGTGGTCGAAGCTCGCGCGCTCGGCGTCACCATCGACACGACTGACACATCCCCTCCGAGGATAGGCAGGCCTCGTCGATGACGATCTGGAGCCTGTACGTGCCCAACGGCCGCGAGCTCACGCACACGCACTACGCCTACAAGCTGGAGTGGCTCGCGAACCTCGCCGAGCAGGGCCGCGGCTGGCTCACCGACCCGAGGGCCCTGATTGCCCTCGTCGGCGACTGGAACGTCGCCCCCCTGGACGAGGACGTGTGGGACATGAGCGCCTTCGAGGGAGCCACGCACGTGTCGGCGCCCGAGCGCGAGGCCTTTCGCCGCTTTCGCCGCGGACGGCTGGGTTGAGGTCACGCGCGAGCGCGTCACAAACTACACCTACTGGGACTACCAGAAGCTGCGCTTCCCCAAGAACGAGGGCATGCGCATCGACTTCGCCTACTGCTCGCCAGCCCTCGCTGCGCGCGTGAGCGGCGCACAGATCGACCGCGACGAGCGCAAGGGCAAAGGGTGCGTCCGACCACGTGCCCGTCATCGTCAACATCGACTAAGAGGCGAACGAGGCCGGAACTCAGCCGGCCGATATGGGTCGAGGCCTGGGCGCGCCCAGGCCTCGACCCATATCGATTAGGCGTGCTCGCGCGCGAGGCGCAGCAACTCTGCATTGAGGGCTGACCAGTTGTCGTGATGCCACAGCCCGAAAGGCTCTGCGCCAACAAAGGCGGCGCTGGCACGAAGGTCACGGTCCGCCCACACGAACGAGCCGGATTGTCCAAAGTGCCCGATCGTGCGCGGGGAGGCGTCGGGCGCGGTCCAGTGCGGCAACTTCTCACCGCGAATCTCGAGGCCGAGGCCCCACGGGCAGGGATTGAAACGCCCGTAGCCGGGCACAACGCCAGCAAGCGCAGGAAACTGCGACAGAGCGGCAAGCGCAGCCAAGGGTCCACTCAGCAACGTTGGGCGTGCGAGCTCGGCACCGAAGAGGCTGACGTCGGACGCACTGGCGACCCCCGCATGAGCGGGGCTACCGGGAATATCGGCCGTCGCCATGCCGAGCGGCTCAAAGACCGTCTCGCGCACCCACTGCGCAATGCCGACGCCGGTCGCAGCCTCGATCACCTCGCCGAGGACGTCGAAGCCCTCGTTCGAGTAGATCCGTCGCTTCTCCGGAGCAGCGACGGGGCGACGCCCCTCGAACGGCAGGCCCGAGGCGTGAGTCAGCAGGTGCCGGACCGTCGAACCCTCAGGACCCGCGGGATCATCGAGGAAATCAGGCCTCGTTCGACCGCGACCAACACCGACCACGCGACGATCGGCTTGGTTACCGACGCGAGCGGGAAAACGCGATCGACGTCTCCGTACGTATAGACGACGTCGCCCCCGACACGAAGGACGAGGGCGACATCAAAGGATGGCAGTGGGCCGATCACGCGGTGGCCTCCGGAGCCGGAGCCACACCTGCCTCGGCGGCTGCTGTGGTCTTTTCACTGATCTTACGCAGGGTGCGCGCGTAAACTTCTGCGACCTCCTCGGGGACCGAGGCCCCGAGCTGCAGCACGTAGTGCGCAGGCAGACGCAGGAGCTGCACACACACAGCGAGGAAGTCCGCGACGAACTCACGAGCGTCGATCGGCTCGTCGTTGTAACGAGCCGAGACGACGGAGCCGTACCAGTAGCGAATGAGGATCCTCGCAAGCGTACGAGGAGTCGTACCAATTGCGGCACCCTCCTCGTCCACGAAGGTCTGGATCATCGCAGTGAGGGCTTCCTCCATCTGCTGGGTGCGGTACTTGTAGTGTGCGTGTGCAGGGTGCGCCTCAGAGGAGGACTCCGCCCACAGGACACAGTCCAGTGCGATGGCCGCATCGGCGCCGGGCTTTATGGCGAAGCGCATTTCCCCGACTGCCCAGTCAACAAACGAGCCCACGGTGATACCGCCCTCGTCGAACCCGCCTTCGGTCTCATCGTTAATGGAAACGTCGAAGAGTGCGTTCATCTCCTCGTGACGCTGAATCGCGCTGCGCAGGATGGCTTCCTTCGAGGGGAAGTGATAGACCACCGCGGGGTGCGAAATGCCGACTCGGCGGCCAAGGTCACGCAGGGAAAGCCGTTATAGCCTCGCTCTGCAATCAGAACCATCGCTGCCGAGAGGATGGATTCACGCGTCGCCTGTCCTACGGAGTAGGCGCCACGGGCCTTCCTCTGGGTTGTCATATCATCTCCTGCTGTTGCGGGCACCACACATATCGAGCGCCCGAAATACACACTGGTAGTCAGTGTACCGCGCAATCTCAGGGTTTATCAACATTCATGACAAGCCCGTCGATGGAATCGTTGATGTCAACTGTCACATTCTGACCATCTTGAACGTCTCCACTGAGCAGCAGCTTGGCCAGTCGATCGCCAATCTCGCGCTGAATCAAGCGGCGCAGCGGGCGCGCTCCGAAGGCCGGATCATAGCCGACTCGTGCGAGCCATCCACGGGCCGGTTCGGTTACTGTCAATCCGATGCGACGCTCGCGCAGACGAGACTCCAGCGACGCGACGAGCAAATCGACGATCTCGCCCAGATTTTCGCGGGTAAGAGCGTCAAACATGACCGTCTCATCCAGCCTATTGAGAAACTCCGGACGGAAGGCCGCCGATACGACAGACATGACAGACTCCCGCTTTTCTTCGGGTGTCAAGTCCGGGTCCGCCAGGAACTGCGATCCGAGGTTCGAGGTGAGGATCAGAATGGTGTTGCGGAAGTCGACCGTCCGCCCCTGTCCGTCAGTGAGACGTCCATCATCCAGAACCTGCAAAAGAATGTCGAAAATCTCAGGATCGGCCTTCTCGACTTCGTCCAGCAGAACCACGGAATAGGGGCGACGGCGCACCGCCTCGGTCAGCTGACCGCCCTGCTCGTAGCCCACGTACCCCGGAGGGGCGCCGACGAGGCGCGCCACCGAGTGCTTTTCGGAGTACTCGGACATGTCGATACGCACCATCGCACGCTCGTCGTCGAAGAGGAACTCCGCGAGCGCCTTGGCCAGCTCCGTCTTACCCACGCCCGTCGGGCCGAGGAAAAGGAACGAACCGGTCGGACGGTTCGGGTCGGACAGGCCTGCGCGGGAGCGACGGACCGCATCGGACACCGCACGCACGGCATCTTTCTGACCGATCAGGCGCTTTCCGAGCTCATCCTCCATGTGCAGGAGCTTGTCCGTCTCCGTTTGCAGGAGCTTACCCGTCGGAATTCCGGTCCACGCCTCGATGACCTCGGCGATCTCTGCGGGGCCGACCTTCTCGGCGATCATCGGCTCGTCGTCACTACGGGCATCCTGCTCCTCAGCCTGCGCTTCAGCCTCGGCGATCTGACGCTCGACTGCCGGGATTTCACCGTTCTGCAGGCGCCCGGCTTCCTCCCAACGCCCCTCGCGCACGGCCAGGTCCAGCTGGGTACGCAGCGAGTCGAGCTGGACGCGCAGCTCACCAACACGGTTGTGGCCAGCCTTCTCAGCCTCCCAGCGAGCCGTCAGAGCACGCAGGCTCTCCTCGCGGTCAGCGAGGTCAGCGCGCAGCTTGCTCAGCCGCTCCTGGGTAGCCTCATCCAGGCCCTCCGGATCGGACTCGGTCAGGTAGGAGTCCTCCATCCGGAGGCGATCCACGCTGCGGCGCAGCTCGTCGATCTCGACGGGCGAGGAGTCCAGCTCCATGCGCAGGCGCGAGGCCGCCTCATCGATCAGGTCGATCGCCTTGTCGGGCAGCTGGCGCCCCGTGATGTAGCGGTTCGACAGGGTCGCCGCAGCAACGAGCGCACCATCGGAGATGGTCACCTTGTGGTGAGCCTCGTACTTCGGCGCGATACCGCGCAGGATCGCAACGGTGTCCTCAACCGAGGGCTCGCCGACGAACACCTGCTGGAAACGACGCTCCAGCGCCGGATCCTTTTCGATGTTCTCGCGGTACTCATCGAGAGTCGTCGCGCCGACCATGCGCAGCTCGCCGCGGGCGAGCATGGGCTTGAGCATATTGCCCGCGTCCATCGCGCCCTCGGAGCCGCCGCCCGCACCAACGACGGTGTGCAGCTCGTCGATGAAGGTGATGATCTGCCCGTCTGAGCGAGAAATCTCGGACAGAACCGCCTTCAGGCGCTCCTCGAATTCACCGCGGTACTTCGCGCCGGCGACCATCGACGCAACGTCGAGGGAGACGAGGCGCTTGTCGCGCAGGGACTCCGGGACGTCGCCCGCAACGATGCGCTGGGCGAGGCCTTCAACGACGGCCGTCTTGCCGACGCCGGGCTCGCCGATCAGAACAGGATTGTTCTTAGTACGACGGGACAGGACCTGCACGACGCGGCGAATCTCGTTGTCACGGCCGATAACCGGATCGAGCTTGCCTTTCGCGCGCCACCTCCGTGAGGTCGCGCCCGTACTTGGACAGGGCCTCGAAGGACCCCTCGGGGTCCGCCGAGGTGATCGGATCGGGGCGCAGCTGCGCGAGAGCCTGAGTCAGCGCGTCGGCCTCGACGCCGCCCTGGGCGAGGATGCGACCGGCCTCGGTCTGCGACGCAGCCAGCGCGATGAGCAGATGCTCGGTCGAGATGTACTGGTCGCCGCCAGCCTCAGCTCGCTCGCCGGCGTCGCGAACGACCGCGAGCAGAGCATTCGAGGGCTGGGCACTTCCGGCGGATGCGCCCTGCGCACTCGGGAGCGCCACGAGGGCATTGCGAGTGCGTGCGCCGATCGCGCGAACGTCGGCCCCAACGGCCTCGAGCAGGGAGAGCGCGATGCCTTCGCGCTGTTCGATCAGTGCTTCCAGCAGGTGGATGGGCTCCACCTGCGGGTTACCGGCTGCACCGGCAGCCTGAAGCGCAGAGGAGACGGCCTCCTGCGCCTTTGTCGTCATTTCACGTGCCATGAAATCACTCCTCCAAATGGTTTGTCTGGTGGCGTCGAGACAGTCAACGCCTTCTGACAGACACAACGAAGCTGAAATTGAGTCTATTCCACTCAACTTCAATTTTGAGGGGGATGTGAGTCAGCTCTCGGGAAGCCAGGCAGGGCCATCAAACCCGCGCTGATGACCGCCGGCAGGACCGGGCCCTTCATCATCATCGAGGCCATAGCGCTCCTCGAGCGCGCGGAAAAGCTGAAGGGTTGTCGCCAGCGCACACATCACCTGCTGCACGAGCTGCGCATCCGTCGCGCCATACTCGTAATCGGCATTCACCTCGGCGACGACACGGTCTCCCTCGTCCTGATCAGCAACGTAGGCCTTGGGCCACAGGAACTCGCCGTGCCACGCCTGCAGGAAGTCACGCAGATCCTCACCACATTCAATGGGAACGAGGCTCTTCATGAAGGCAACGATCGACAGCACCTCGCGCGAGTCTCCGAGGAAGCGGAAGCAGAACAGATGCCCCTCCCAAAAACCGCAGAGGTCTCCATCGCTATCGATACGCCACGCCCACCCCTCAGAATCAAAAAGGAGACCTAAGCGCTCCTGCGTGATGGGACGAACCATATCGAAACGATTGGCTTCAAACTCCGAATTACCCGTGACTATTCCTTCCGGAGGTGCTGCATTGCTACCTCCCCATTGTTCCATATCAGGGGCGATATCGTCCGGCAGTTCGCGGCGGCGAGGAGTCTCCTCACCATCGGTCCCCCCGTCGACATCCGCCCGCCATAGCCAGCCCATGATGCACCCCTAGTCGTGCCGATGATTGGTGACGCGCCACTGCGTCGCTACCAATGGGGCGAGAGCGCGCCGATCACCCCTGACAGCGGTCTTCACATGCATACCCATTGGCGCCTCCTCAGCTCACCTCATCGTGTTACCAGCACGTGTCTTGGTAACTTCACAGTAGCGCAGAAACCGCGAAAAACCAACGCCCCTGACAGATTCAGCCCCGCGGAGGAGATGCACAATAAGACGGCGCATCACCGTCGTCGCAGCTCACCCGGCAGAGCTCACATCCACCCATGCCAAATGTGTAGTCTCTCACATTTTTACATAGCCCTTGCACGCAGAGCTCATTTCTATTAAATAGGAAAATTTCACTCGCTATCGCACGTACTCCCCTGCACACTCCCATTGGGCTCGACACCCGATGCGGGGACCGGAGTCACTGGGAACGACGAGGCCTGCGCGACTCCTGTGGACACGTCCGAGCGAACGACGGGAACGGGAACGAAGACCGGCATCGGCCTCTTCTTGGCACTCTTCGCGACCAGCCAGCGCAGCGCCCACTCAGCGGGACCGCGCGAAGATCCCATTGCCTCGGCAATGACACAGCCCAGGCCGATCAGCGCCCACACGACGAGCGCAATCAGGCCGGACACGGCGACGCCCAGCGAGCGCACACCGAAGGAGATTGACAACCCGCAGATGAGGATGAAGAGCAGCGTCTGGGACAGGTAGGCGGTCATCGAACGGCGACCGATCGCGCTGAGGAAGGCGCACGCGGTGCCCAGCTTTTCGCGTGGGCCGCCGCCCACGAGGGCCAGAAGCGCCAGCCAGCCGCACGCACCCGCGACCCCCGAGGCGTGGAACAGCGGGTAAGACCAGGCGGCCGAGCCGGCGAATGCCCAATCCAGCTGCATGAGCGCGAAAGGCAACCCTCCGAGCGCGCCGATCCCCAGGCCGCACGCCGCAATTTCGGACAGCAACGCACCACGCCCGCGCGGGTCCTGGAGGAGGCCCCAGCGCGCCACGCCCACGCCGATCATGACGCAGGGAACCACCAGAGCCGTGAGGACAGTCATCGGCGTCGCGATGAGCCAGGAGGCAACAGACACCAGCGGATACCCCGCGTCCAGCGATGTGGGATCGTGGAATTCCAACATCATCGGTTCTCGGCCCATGAACGCCGCCATCGACCAGATTCCCAGCAGGCTCAAGGAGCCAATAAGTACGCCGACCAGCACACGCACCCATGCGCGCATCATGACGATCACCTCAGCAAAAACCACCGCAACCAGGCCATACGCCCCGATGATGTCACCCGAGAAGAAGACAGCATGCACCAAGCCGAAGGCCAGCATCCACCAGCCGCGACGGCGAATCAGGCGCGAGGCCGTGCGGCGCGCATAACGCTCGACGTTCTCCTCGACAATCTGTCGTTGGACGGGATGCCAGCCGGCAACCTCCTCGGCAGTGAAGGTCTCCATGACGGCCCGGCGCTCACGCTCCATCGTGCGCGAGGCCATGATCGCCATGCCGAAACCGAACAGGATCGAGAACAGCGGGTAGGCCCTGCGGTCAACGAACAGGGTCCGCGCCAGGTACCACCACTGGTCGGCGCTGCCCATCGCCGCAAGCGCCGCATGCCCGGCGTGAGGCGCCTCCGGGAAGTACCTAAGCCAAAAGGGGACGTTTGCCAGCGCAATGAGCGCGAGCATAAAGCCACGCGCGACGTCGGGGGCCGGGTATCGAAGCTGGCGTTCTCCCGTGAAAGACAGGGTACGCATGGTGTCCTTCCTCGTGGTGGTGCCGGTGCGAAAAAGGGGCGAGGCCGGAGAGTCTGTCCGGGCCTCGCCCCTGATCGCGTTACATGGGTCAGTACATCGCTGACATCATGGCCTGCTGCTGAAGCTCTTTGGTCTTACTGCCGGCTCGAACCACGAGGACGATACCAACGATCAGCAGGACGACACCGGTGACGCCAACCACGGTGCTCCACAGGAATGCGAAGCCGACCGTGTTCGTAAAGTCATTGGGGCTCACGCTCATGCCCGTCATGGACGCCTTCTGGTCGACACCTTCGCAGCGGACCGTGTAGGTGCCATTGTTCAGGCCGTCGATGTAGTAGAGCGACTTGTCGCTCTGGAACGGGGACATGTCGTACACGTTGTTGCCCGAGTCAATCATCTTGCACGTAGTTGCCTCGCCGCCCGAGATCTGGAGCATGTAGCTGCCGGCTGCGCCGACCTCAACGGTGCCGCCATTCGAGAAGGTGGCACCTTGAGCCAGAGCGCCAGCCATATCCGTGACGCCCTGGAACCACAGGACGAAGAAAAGGATGGGGGCAGCGACAAAAGACGCGAGGACGCCCAGGACGATGAGAATGGTGCCGGGGGCCTTGCTGGGGCCCTTCACGATCGGCATCGGGGCCGGACCACCGTAGCCCTGGAAGTTCTGAGGTCCTCCCTGCATCGGCATACCCTGCATGGGCATACCCTGCATCGGAGCTCCCGCTCCGTTGTCACCGTACTGGGGCCAGGGTGTGCCCTGATCGCCGGGGACACCGTAGGGGGGATTCGACATGTGCGTGCCTTCCTGAAGAAAACTTTGCTTAAGCATAACAATGCGGCAGGCAGACTGAACAGTGCGCCGACGCGATTGGAACGCTCAGATAACCCTCGATCGTACGCTGTTTCCTGCCGTGGGGGAAAACGCCAGAGGGAACCACAAAGGGGACGAGGCCCGGGATAGTTCCCCCAGCCTCGTCCCCTTGTCGGAATCCGAGTCAGCGCACGGCGCTCAGCATGGATTCCTGCGTGATGCGGCGGCGCTTGCCGTTCACCTTCACCAGGAGAACGATGCCGACGATCAGGAGAATCAGGCCGACAACACCGACAACGGTGCCCCACACGAAGGGCATGGCGAAGACCTTTGTCACGACCTCAGGCGATGCGTTGAATGCGGTGATGTTCGCGCCGCTGGCGATGCCGTCACACTGCAGCACGTACGAGCCCGCGGGCAGGTTCTCTGCCAGATACACGTCCTCGCTGCCAGCGTAGGGTTCCAGCTCGTAGCTCTTGTCATCTGCGCCAATCAGCGAGCAGGAGGGGTCCTTGTGCGCGTCGGCCCGCACCATGAAGATGCCATCCGCGGTCACAGTGACGACGCTGCCGTTGGCGGTGGTGCCACCCTTGACCGCGTTGCCATCGGTGCCAGCCACACCGGCGATCATCGTGGCAAAGAAGACAATCGGCGCGATGAAAACCATGAGTACCACGCCGAGAACGAGCGTGGTGATGGCGCCGCCTCGACCGGGCAGCTTCGACATGACCACGGGCGCGGGAGCACCGTAGCCCTGCGGGGCTGCGGCACCCGGGTAGGAAGTGCCGTTCGTGGGCACCGCGTTCTGCTGGTCTGCGGGGCCGTAGGAGGGATTCGACATGTCTATGCCTTTCTGATGGAAGATCGAGCTCAGAATACTAGAGTCCCGCAACCAGAGCGCAACAGGACCAGATTGTGCGTCGGCGCCCCCGCCGGGAATCGGCGACGGATGAATGAGGCTGAGGCGAGGTCAGGACAGCTGAATGCCGGCCAGCCGTTCCTTGCGTAGCTCGGCGACACCCGGCACGTCGAGTGGTTCCAGCGTTGCGCCCGTGGCACGCTCGAGCAGCAGGTCCGCCAGCTCGGGGTTACGGGCGAGAGCGGGGCCATGCATGTAGGTGGCGATGACGGACCCCTGAACGGCGCCGTCATAGCGCACCTCGGGCGCTTCCCTCTCCCTGGGGTGTGCCGTTTCCGACGCCCGAGATAACGCGTCCCAGCGGGGAGGCCTCGGGGCCGAGAACGGTGCCGCCCCCGTGATTTTCAAAGCCCGTCAGAGTCTGCGTAAGGCCGTCGAGAACGGGCTCACAGACGAGCTCACCGATCGCTCGGTGCCCCTGTGGGCGCGTCGTAATATCGAGGACGCCCATACCGGGAACGCGCACGCCCCGCGCATCCTCGTACCAGTGGCCGAGAACCTGCAGGGAGGCGCAGATCGCGAGGAGCGGGCGCCCCGCGTAGAGGGCGCGGGCGAGACCGGAGGTGCCGCGGAACTTGTCGGCCGCGAGCGCCTGTGCGGTATCCTCGCCACCTCCGAGAGTGTAAATGTCTAGGCTGTCCGGGATCTCCTCGGTCAAGCCGACGTGGACGACCTCGGCGTCGATGCCGCGCCTGCGGGCGCGCTCGGCGAGGATCAGCGCATTACCGCTGTCGCCGTAGGTTCCCAGGACCTCGGGCATGAGGACGCCGATTCGCAGCGTGGAGGCACTCATCGCGTGCCTTCCTTTCGATCAAGCAGGACCTTGAAGTCGCGCATGGCCGTGTAGTTGAGGAGCATCTCGACTCGGCCGGGCTCGCACGCGGCGAGGGCGTCGATGGGCAGCGGAACGAGGTCGCAGTGGACGCCCGCATATTCGAGGCGCACGGCCAGGTCGGCGCCGCGCTCACCGCAGGCCACAACGCGGCGGCCGGGCTGCTTGACGGCGGAAAAGTCGACGTCCCACAGCCAGGAGAGGTCCTGGCCGTCGGGCACCTGGCCGTTGACGCCGATGACAACTTGGTCGACGCGCGGGTCGATCATCGTCATGGCTTCCTGCCATCCGGCGGGGTTCTTGGCGAGCATGAGGCGCGCACTGCGTCCGTTGACATCGTGGACGGAGTAGCGTCCCGCGACTTCGGTGACGCTGCCGACGGCCGCGGCGGCAGCAGCGGGGTCAATGCCCATCGCGACGGCGGCGGCGACGGCCTGCGCGGCATTGCCAAGGTTGGCGCGCCCGGGAAGCTTCAGCTTGAGGGGGACGCTGACACCGTCGGGTCCACGCAGCGTCGCGCGCGGCCCCTCGGGGGCCAGCTCGATGTCCTCGAGCCACCACTGAGGCTGAGGACGGCTGCTGAGCTCAGGGAGTTCCTCGCCGTCGAAGGCGGGGATCAGGTGCCAGTCCTCACCGGAGCGGACGACGCGGCCACCGCGCGGGTATGCGGCGGAGTCTCCTCCCCAACCGGCGCCTGCGGCCACCCACACGACGTTCGGATTGTCGGCGGCGGCGGAAACGATCAGCGGGTCGTCGCAGTTGGCGACGACGACGGCGCCTGGGTGGGCCGAGGCCCCGTCACGCAGGCGACGCTCGACGGAGCCAATTTCGCCGACGCGGTCAAGCTGATCGCGCGAGAGATTCAGGTACACGAAGACCGCCGGCTTCACGTCGGCGGCGACGGCGGGCACGTGCATCTCGTCGACCTCAAGGGCCGCTCGCGTCGCCCCCTTACCCTGCATGAGGGCCGTAATCACGCCCGAGGTCATGTTGTCACCATTGATGTTCGAAGCGACGGGTCCGGCGCTTTCGAGGGCCGCCCGCACCATACGCGTCGTCGTCGACTTTCCGTTCGTACCGGTCACGATGACGGAAGAGTAGGGGGCTGCCAGCTCCGAAAGGAACGTCGGCGAGATGCGCATGGCAACCTCACCGCCAATCATGCCGCCGGATCCGCGCCCGAGGGCCCGGGAGGCGAAGCGGGCGGCACCGCCGGCCGCTTTGGCCACGCGCGAGCGCACCGACAGGTGATGCGAAGATTTCGTCATGCGTCCACGTTAACGCATGCGGGGCATCGGTCGCACCGCTGACGCATCTCGATCCTTTCTATCAGGACACAGACGAGGGACACCTCTCAGACCGCCTTTCTCGCGCAACACGCTGATACTCATCTGACCTGCACAGATAGTTACGTATTGCATACCGACGTTATCCACGCCATCTCTCTGTGATGGCATCGATATTTCCCTAACGGTCAATACCGACCGATGAGCCACCCACGAGCATCGTCCCACCGGCCCACAACATGAGCATTTTCAAGGAAAAGGCGTACCCACCAACAAACTTGCAGGTCAGAGGGCATTTCCAAAAAATAGTAGCGAATCTGACGCACACATTTCACGCAGCCCCTGCACGTTTGCGCCAAGCGGTCCACACCCCAACAATCAACTATCGAAACCGGCTGTGACCTGGTAAAACTATGTTCAGCAGGCGAAAGCCTGTCGCCTGTTCCAGGCTTCGGTCGGGGATCCTGTGTGCCCCCGGATCCTCGATCGAAATATGCTGCGGGACCCATCCTTTGGATGGGTCCCGCAGTCCTTTATGTCTCGATGTCCTAGCTGCGAGAGACGATCGTCCCTTCAATCACCGCGCGCGCGTTCGATCGCGGCGCAGCCGGAAGGGCCGAACGCGCCGAAGCCTCGGAGGAGGCGAGCGCCGCGAGCGCCCGCACCGGATTCCACACGGTGAGAGAGCCCCCAGAGCGAGCCTCAGACCTCGAGGAGCTATCCCATGGGCGCTGGCCTCGTCGCATCGGCATGACCTGACCGTCCGCAGACGCAGCAAACACACGGTTGCGCTTAGCTTCGGCCGCGGCGACCGCCCCACGCAGAGCGTCCCGTTCCTCTTCCAAGGCCTCGACTCGCCGCTCGAGCTCGAGGATGCGTCGGATACCCGCCAGGTTGATGCCCTCTTCCTGGCTCATCCGCTGAACGTCGCGCAGACGCTGCACGTCCCGCTTCGTATAGCGGCGTCCCCGCCCCTTAGTACGGGCCGGGATCACCAGGCCGAGACGGTCGTACTGGCGCAGGGTCTGCGGATGCATGCCCGCCAGCTCAGCCGCAACCGAGATGACGAACGTGATCGCATCGTCCGATCCCGTCTTCGCCATGGCTTACTCCTCCACGGCCTCGAACAGGGAGGCGCGGACGTCGAGGTCACCCTCGGCCTTCGCCATTTCCTTCGCGAGCTTCTTGAGGTCGCGGCTCGGCTTGGCGGGAACCTGGATGGCCACGCGGGCAATCAGGTCACCCGTCGCCTTTGGAGGTCTTCACTCCCCCGCCGCGCACGCGGATCTCGGAACCCGAGGAGGAACCCGCAGGCACCTTGACCGTGGCCGTGTTGCCGTCGATCATCGGCACGTCAACGACGGTGCCAAGGATGGCCTCGGACACGGTCACGGGCAGAGTGAGAACCAGGTCGTCACCCTCGCGCGAGAACACGGGATGCGGCTTGACCGTCACAACGACCTCAAGGTCGCCCGCGGGACCGCCATGCGTACCGGGCTTGCCGTGGCCCTTGACGCGGACCTTCTGGCCGTCCTTAATGCCCGCGGGGATGCGAACCTTGATCGGAGAGCCGCCGACCTTGATGGTCAGGGTCGCACCATTCAGGGCCTGACGGAAGGAAATGGCCAGCTTTGCGCGCACGGTCCCGCCCTTTTCAGGGGTGGGTGCCGCCTGCTGGGCGTGACCAGCGGCGCCGAAGGGCGAACCGTAGGGGTCGCCCCCAAAACGCGCGCCACCGCCGCCACCGCCGAAGAGGCCGGAGAGGATGTCTTCGAAGCCACCACCGCCGGGCATGCCGGAGGTCTGGAAGCGCACGTTATGACCGCCGCCTCCGAAGCCGCCGGCGCCACCGAAGGCACCGAAGAGGTCCTCGAAGCCGCCCGCACCGCCCGATCCGGCGGAGAAGCGTGCCCCGCCGCTAGCCATCGCGCGGATCGCGTCATAGCGCTTGCGATCCTCGTCATTGGACAGGACGGCGTAGGCCTCGCCGATTTCCTTGAACTTAGCCTCAGCGGCCTTGTCGCCCGGGTTCTGATCCGGGTGCCACTGCCGAGCTAGCTTGCGGTAGGCCTTGGTGATGGCCTTCTTATCCGCTGTCTTGTCAACTCCGAGGACCTTGTAGAAGTCCTTGGTGAACCATTCCTGTTCACTCACGCGCGTGTCACCTCTCTTTCAGTTGCGAGCGTGTCGATGTCATTCAGGGTTGTTCACCAGCACCTTCGCGGCGCGCACGACGCGTTCGCCACGGCGATAGCCGCTCGTGAGGACCTGCCCGATGACGGGATGGTCGACGTCCGGGCTGGTGGTCGCCATGAGGGCGTCGTGCAGGGCGGGATCGAAGTCGTCGCCCGGGGCGCCGTAGCGCTCCAGCTCGAAACGCGTCTTGAGCGTCTCCTCGAGCTTCGTGGCGATCGACGCGAAGGGGCCGTCCTCCAGGTCGCCATGCGCGCGGGCGGCGGCGATGTCGTCGAGGACGCTGATGAGCGACTCTATGACCTCGTCCTGGCCCGCGGTCTTGTAGCCGGGGATGGCTTCCTTGGAGCGGCGCACATAGTTGGCGTACTCCTGGCCCTGGTTATACAGCTCCGCGTTGGCGCGGGCCAGCTGGTCCTCGACGCTCGCGATGCGCTCGAGGGCCTTGGCGAGGTCGGAGTCCTCGATCTGCTCCTCGAAGGCGCTCATGTCGTCGGCCGACCCCTCGGACGAGGCCTGGGCAGCGTCATCCGCGCCGAGTGCGGTCTCGTTGTGCTCGGCCGCCTGGCCGGCCGGGGCCGACTCGAAGGAGTCGGCCCCGGCGACGTTGGCGTCTTCGTTGGGCACCGAGAAACCGTTGGTTTCTTCGGTGCTCACTTGTTGTCCTCGTCAACGATCTCGGCGTCCACGACGTCGTCCTGCGCGGGCGCGGACTGGGCGCCGGCCTCGTCGGCCTGCTGCTTGGCGTAGATCTCCTGGCCAATCTTCATGCCGGACTCGGACAGGGTCGCCGTGGCGGTCTTCACGGCCTCGATGTCGTCACCCTTGAGGGCTTCCTTGACGGCGTCGACGTCCTTCTGGACGGCCTCGCGAGTCTCCTCAGAGATTTTGTCGGCCTCGTCCTTGAGCAGCTTCTCCGTCGCGTAGACGGCCTGCTCAGCCTGGTTGCGGATGTCGGCCTCTTCGCGGCGCTTCTTATCCTCGGCGGCGTGCTCCTCGGCCTCGCTCACCATGCGGTCGATCTCCTCCTTGGACAGGGACGAACCACCGGTGATCGTCACCGACTGCTCCTTGCCGGTGCCACGATCCTTCGCGGAGACGTGAACGATGCCGTTCGCGTCGATGTCGAAGGTGACCTCGATCTGCGGCACGCCACGGGGGGCCGGGGCGATGCCGGACAGCTCGAAGGTGCCGAGCAGCTTGTTGTCACGGGCGAACTCACGCTCGCCCTGGTAGACCTGGATAAGCACGGAGGGCTGGCCGTCCTCGGCGGTGGAGAAGATCTCCGAGGCCTTGGTCGGGATGGCCGTGTTGCGATCGATGAGCTTGGTCATGACGCCACCCTTGGTCTCGATACCGAGCGACAGCGGGGTCACGTCGATGAGCAGGACATCCTTACGGTCACCCTGGATGACACCGGCCTGCAGGGCGGCGCCCACGGCGACGACCTCATCGGGGTTGACGCCCTTGTTGGGCTCGCGACCGCCGGTCAGTTCCTTGACAACCTCGGTGACGGCGGGCATACGGGTGGAGCCGCCGACGAGCACGACGTGGTCGATCTCGGAGACGGTCACGCCAGCCTCAGCCATGACATCGCGGAAGGGCTTCTTGGTGCGCTCAAGCAGGTCGGAGGTGAGCTCCTCGAACTTGGCGCGCGTGAGGGACTCATCCAGGTGGATGGGGCCATCGGCGGTCATGGACAGGTACTGCAGCGAGATGTTCGTGGAGGTCGCGGAGGACAGCTCCTTCTTTCGCCTGCTCAGCGGCTTCCTTCAGGCGCTGGAGGGCGACCGCGTCCTTGGACAGGTCGGCGCCGGTCTTGGCCTTGACCCGGTCGATCAGCCAGTTAACGATGCGCTGATCCCAGTCGTCGCCACCCAGGTTGTTGTCGCCGGAGGTGGCGCGCACCTGGATGGTGGAGAAGCCGTCGTCATCCTTGCCCACCTCGAGGAGGGACACGTCGAAGGTGCCGCCACCGAGGTCGAAGACCAGGATGAGCTCGTCTTCCTTGCCCTTTTCGAGGCCGTAGGCCAGGGCCGCGGCGGTGGGCTCGTTGACGATGCGCTCGACCTTGAGGCCGGCGATCTGTCCGGCGTCCTTGGTGGCCTGGCGCTGGGCGTCGTTGAAGTAGGCGGGGACGGTGATGACGGCCTCGGTGACGGGCTCGCCCAGGTAGGCCTCGGCGTCAGCCTTCAGCTTCATGAGGATGCGCGCGGAGATTTCCTGCGCGGTGTACTTCTTACCGTCGATCTCCGTCGTCCAGTCGGTGCCCATGTGGCGCTTGACGGAGGAGATGGTGCGGTCAACGTTGGTGACGGCCTGGCGCTTGGCGATCTCGCCAACCAGGACCTCACCGGTCTTGGAGAAGGCGACGACCGAGGGGGTCGTACGGGCGCCTTCAGCGTTGGGGATGATGGTGGGCTCGCCGCCTTCGAGGACGGCGATAGCGGAGTTGGTGGTACCGAGGTCGATGCCGACTGCACGTGCCATAGTATGTGTTCCTTTCATCGGCGAGTCCGACTCCGTCCTGCCAGAGCGGCTCGCGTTGCTTCGTAGTGTCGGGAGATCCCGACCGACCCTTGAGTCTGACATACTCAACTTTACGAGCAGACCTTTTATTCCGCAACCCGTAAAGACAGAACTTGAGTCACATATGCTCAGGTTTCACAATGAGCGTTATTTGCCCAGCTATGGCCGAACAACTCTCCCGGATGATACGGCGAACCCCCGGGCCCAACGGGCCCGGGGGTTCAGAGCTCGGCGCTCAGAGCGCTCACTCAATCATTGAGCGCATCAGCGACGCGCGCGGCGCAGGGCGAGGAGTCCTCCACCCACTCCCAGCAGGGTCAGGGTCGCGAGGGACCCACCGAGCACGTCGGCACCGGTCCTGGCAAGGCTGGGACGGCCCCCACCGCCGTTGCCACCGGGGGTCTCACTCGGCGTCGGGGTCGGCGACGGAACCGGGGTGTAGGTGTTGGTCACCTCAAGAGTGGCAACCTCGCCCGCCTTGATCACGACGGGATCAATTGCGGAGGTCTGGAGGTTGAAACCATCAACCGAGGCGTCCTTCTCCGTCACCGTGCAGGTCGCACCAGCGGGAATATCGCGGGAAACCTTCGTGTCACCGGCAGCGACATCCGTAATCGAACCGGAGGTCTTGGCCGGATCGTCACAGACGTAGTCGAAGGAGAACGTCTTGTCGGCAGGAATGTCACCAACAACCTTCTTGGTCACGGCAATATTGCCGGGAGCCGGGGTGTAGGTGTTGGTCATCAGAACCGCAGCAACCTCTCCGGCCTTGACAGGAACCGGATCAACCGCAGAGCACTCGAGGATGAAACCGTCAACCGCGGCCTCGGCCTCACGCTCGGTCACGAGACACTCGGCACCGTCCGGAATGTCGCCCGATTCCTTGGTCTCGCCAGCGGCGACATTCAGGATCGAACCGGAGGTCTTCGCCGGATCGTTGCACACGTAGTCGAAGGAGAACGTCTTGCCAGCAGGAATATCGCCAACAACTTCCTTCGTCACCGAGATCTTGCCGACCTTGGGGGTGTAGGTGTTGGTCACCTCGAAGGAGGCCACCTCACCGGACTTAACCATCACAGGATCAATCGTGGAGGTCTGGAGGGTGAAGCCATCAACCGACGCATCACGCTCGGTCACGGTGCAAGTCGCACCAGCGGGAATCTCAGCAGACTCCTTCGCCTGACCGGCAACAACATCCGTGATCGAACCGGAGGTCTTCGCAGCATCGTCACACACGTAATCGAAAGCGAAGGTCTTACCCGCCGGAATGTCACCAACAACCTTCTTGGTCACAGCAATCTTGCCCGGAACCGGGGTGTAGGTGTTGGTCACCTCGAAGGAGGCCACCTCACCGGACTTAACCATCACAGGATCAATCGTGGAGGTCTGGAGGGTGAAGCCATCAACCGACGCATCACGCTCGGTCACGGTGCAAGTCGCACCAGCGGGAATCTCAGCAGACTCCTTCGCCTGACCGGCAACAACATCCGTGATCGAACCGGAGGTCTTCGCAGCATCGTCACACACGTAATCGAAAGCGAAGGTCTTACCCGCCGGAATGTCACCAACAACCTTCTTGGTCACAGCAATCTTGCCCGGAACCGGGGTGTAGGTGTTGGTCACCTCGAAGGAGGCCACCTCACCGGACTTAACCATCACAGGATCAATCGTGGAGGTCTGGAGGGTGAAGCCATCAACCGACGCATCACGCTCGGTCACGGTGCAAGTCGCACCAGCGGGAATCTCAGCAGACTCCTTCGCCTGACCGGCAACAACATCCGTGATCGAACCGGAGGTCTTCGCAGCATCGTCACACACGTAATCGAAAGCGAAGGTCTTACCCGCCGGAATGTCACCAACAACCTTCTTGGTCACAGCAATCTTGCCCGGAACCGGGGTGTAGGTGTTGGTCACCTCGAGGGCAGCGACCTCGCCAGCCTTGACCGTCACAGGATCAATCGTGGAGGTCACCAGAGTATTTCCGTCGACGGAGGCATCGCGCTCGGTCACGGTGCAAGTCGCACCAGCGGGAATCTCAGCAGACTCCTTCGCCTGACCGGCAACAACATCCGTGATCGAACCGGAGGTCTTCGCAGCATCGTCACACACGTAATCGAAAGCGAAGGTCTTACCCGCCGGAATGTCACCAACGACCTTCTTGGTCACAGCAATCTTGCCGGGAGCCGGGGCTGCGGTGTTGGTCAGCGAGACCGCAGAGACGTTGTTCTCAGCGATGGTGAAGGAGACCTCATTCACGGCGTTCGTGGATCCAATGGAGAAGGAGGGCTCCCCCTGCCAACGCAGTGCAGCAGGCAGCTGGGCAGAGTCGAGGGACTCCGTGAGCGTCACCTTGGTGCCCTTGGGGAAGGCCACACCGGCCACGCCCTGCTCAACGGGAACGTTCATCGTGTAGGGGTTGGCTCCACCCGCGGGAGCGGTCCACTCGGGATGGAGAGCCGGGTCCCAGCCAGCGGGGAGTTCGTACTTGACGTTAACCGTAACGGCCGTGGCGGCCGGGATCTGTCCGGCGTCGGCACCGACCTGCGCTCCGAGGACGTACTTCTTCACGCCGAAGGCACCGTAGCCGGGCTTCATCTCAATGGTGTAGGTGATCGGGTCGCGGTAGCTGATCGCCGAGGTGATCGGGCCTTCCTTGTCACCCACCAGCGTTGCGCTGTTCGTGTACTGCTTCTCAGGGATGACGTTACCGTCGATCTTCGAGGAGTAGACGATCTCGTAGTTAATCGCCGGGTCGAAGTCGCCGTCAGTACGGGTGAGAGTCACCGTCGCAGACTTGCCGTCTGCGGAGATCGTACGCTCCAGCGTGTAGTTGCCGTAGGTCGTGTTGATGCCGGGCTGCCCGACTCGCGCGACCGTCGGGTACTGGTTCGGCGCACTCTTGGGGTCCACTCGAACGTACCAGGTGGAGTCATCAGGCAGCAGCGTCTGACCGTCAGCACCGAGGACATCGTTGAAGACGACCTTGTTCGCATAGGTTCCCGCAGGCATTCCAGAACGCTCCGAAAGGCGGCGCCCGGAACCAGTAATGTGCCAGTTGATCTGGGTCGAGTCGCGCTTGAGGGAGTTGGCATACTTTGCCGACGTTCTTTTCGGTCCACAGGCGCTCAACGATGGGCTCATCGTTCGGGTTGGGAACCTGAGTCTCAACACCGTTGGCATTGAAAGGAAGCTTGGTCAGAGGAGTTTCCTTCTGAGCCATGAGCATCTGATTCATCGTGCCCTTGACGTTGCTTTGGGCCGCGACAGCTTGATTGAAGGTACAGGTCATGACATCGGCGGCGGTCACACACTCGCCGACCTGCAAGCCGTTAAACATCAGCGGATCGCTACGCCCAACCTCGCGGAAACGGTAGTAGTGCGTAATGTCAGGCAGTGCGGCCCCAGTGGTCGGCAGCCCAACCGTGAAAGAGTCGCCCGGCTGCGGATTGGCATTGCTGGCATCCCATTCAACGTACATCCTCACCGGATCCTCAACCTGGGCACCCGCCCCGGGGATCTCCACTCCGTCCTGGTCAGACAGAACGAGGGGCTTGATCGCAACCTTAATGTTGGGGTTGACGGCAGCCTCGGCGGGCGCGGCCGAGAAGACACCAAAGACGCCTATCCCGGTTGCGGCAAGAACAAGCGCCGAGGCGCTAGCTTGCCACCCGCGCCCACTTAGCGCGGAACATCGTCATCAATTCATCCTCCGTAGGGTTCGTTTCAATCCGCGCGGCCTGGACATAGTGGTGACCACGACGGTTACCAGACATGCTACGTGCGATCGGAATGCCCCATAAGACCCAAAGCTCAACAAACCCTGACCGTCCTCTGGAAATTAGCTCGACCACCAGGTTCCACGCACCCACAGAGCCAACAGGAGACGCCAGCAACAACTTTCCAACCAGTCAGCATTTCAAATATGCACTTGATCACAACCGGCACGACACGCCGTAGCAATGTGGCAGCAAATGGCGTTCATCACTTTCCTTCGCTAGACTGTGACCGCCTCCAAACCGGAGTTTCTCATCAATCAACGGAGACTTGATGCACATCACGAAACGAGTGGCTGGTACCCTCCTCGCCGGCCTCCTAACACTAGGAATGGCAGGTCCCGCCTTGGCCGACACGCCGACAGCCGACGGTGCCCAGTCCGGCACCCCAGCCCCCCCAGGCCACCTACGACGCGCGCTACGCGATCCCCGCAGCCGTCGCAGCCTCGAGCGAGGCGAAGGTATCCGAGTGGCAGGACATGAAGTACGCCATGTTCATCCACTGGGGCGTCTACTCCTCCTACGCAGGCTGGTACAAGGGCCAGAAGCAGGAAGTGGGCTACCCCGAGCAGATCAAGGCATGGGGCCACCAGCAGACCTGGGATTCCCGTATCCCGCTGCAGGGCATCCCGCGCGAAGAGTACCTGGCCACCGCCCAAACATTCGAGGCCCCCAACTTCGATGCCACCGCGTGGTGCCAGCAGGCCAAAGACACCGGCATGAAGATGCTGCTCATCACCTCCAAACACCACGACGGCTTCGCCATGTGGGACACGGCAACAACCGACTACAACTTCACCAAGCAGTCGCCATCCCACCGCGACCCGCTCCTCGAGCTGTCCCAGGCCTGCAAGCAGGTCGGCATTAAGTTCGGCCTCTACTTCTCCAACATCGACTGGGAGAAGCAGCCCGAGAACCCCTGGCAAAACGCCAACACGCTCGACGAAGAGGGCTACATGGAATACATCCATGCCCAGCTCAAGGAACTCCTCGGCGGTAAGTACGGCGAGATCGCCGAGCTCTGGTACGACATGGGAAAGCCCAACCCTGCCCAGTCTGACCAGCTGCGCCAGTGGGCGCACGAACTCCAGCCGAACATCATGATCAACTCGCGCGTGGGCAACGACCGCGCGGACTTTGAGGTCGGCTGGGACAACGAGATGCAGTCCGAGCAGACCCAGGGCCCCTGGGAGTCGGCCGTCTCGATCTTCCACAAGACCTGGGGCTACGCGAACTGGGACGATGCAGCTCCCAAGTACAAGGACACCGGCTACCCGGACTACTCCGAGGAAGACTGGGACCACATGAGAGACGTGGACAACACGACGGCGCTGCGTAAAGCGCCCGGCGGCGCCCACAAGAAGACGACCGAGATCGTGGGCAACATGTTCTCGACCGTTGCCCTGGGAGGCCAGTTCCTCTTCAACGTCGGCCCAAAGTTCGACGGTTCCTACGACCCGTGGGATGCCTCCGTCCTCAAGGGAATCGGCGACTGGAACCGCGCACACCCCGGCATCCTCAACAACTCGCGCCCGACCCACTTCCCCATCGAGTCCTGGGGCAAGACCATGGTCGATGACTCCCACATCTACATGGGCATCGAGAAGTGGCCCGCTGACGGCGTGATTACCCTACGCGGTGCCGGCGCCAACGATATCTCCTCGGTGAAGCTGGACGGCTCCGACGCGGCTCTGACCTACAAGGTCGAGGGCAACGACCTCGTCATCACGCTGCCCGCGCAGCCCGACGAGATCCTCCCCGTCGTCACGGTCACCACGAACGGCGCACCCAACTACGTGCCCACCGGCCTGACCACCATCGGCACCGAGGCGACCACGATCCCCGCCTCCGGCCTCGAAAAGTTCAAGGCCCCCACCCCCAAGACCGGCGAAACCAGCTTCACGGCCTCCATCACCTCCGGAGACAAGGTCGCCTCGGGCGTGAACGTCTCCTTCGACACCGAGGGCTTCACGGACGCCTACGCGAAGTACAAGGTCAGCGTCGACGGACAGGTCATCAAGGGCCTGACAGTCGCCGAGCTCAAGGAAGGCGTCGGCCCCTTCGCGATCGGAGCAAACCAGACCGCTCGCGTGACCCTGGAATACGACAACCCGGCGTACGCCCTCAAGGGCTTCGGCAAGGACACGACCGTCAAGTCGGTCACCGTCAAGGCCGAGAATCTCTCCACCCCCACCGTGACCGTCGATCCCTCGACCGTCGAGGCAGGAAAGACGATCACTGTGAAGGGCACGGGCTTCGCTCCCGAGTCCGCCGTGACCCTCACACTGCACTCCGAGCCCGTTGAGGTCGGCACCACCACCGCTGACGAGAACGGGGCTTTCTCCGCAGAGGTAACGGTTCCCGCCAACACCGAGGCCGGGGACCACACGGTCGTCGCGGAGTCCACTTCGCCAGCAGTTACGGCATCCGCACCGCTGACGGTGACCGCGCCAGCCGTTCCCTCCGCGGAGCCGAGCGCATCTCCGAGCGTCCAGCCCTCCGCAGCCCCGGCACCCGCCCCCGAGCAGGGCGGCAAGGGAGGCCTGGCCCGAACCGGTACCAACGCGCTGATCGTCGTCGCTGGCGCACTGATCGCCGCCGGTGTCGGCACCGCGTTCATCCGCCGCTCGCGCCTGGCCAAGGCCTAAGCGCCGCGTGGGCATAACCACCACTCAAGTGGGCGGGGCGTACCTGACGGTACACCCCGCCCACACTTACACTTAACAGATGCGCTGCGACCACTTTGACGCCGGCACCTGCCACTCCTGTTCGCTCCTCCCCCAGCCCTACGAGCGACAGCTCGCGGAGAAGGTCGACGCAGTCGTGGCAGCTTTGGCCCACGTCCCGGGAACCCAGGAGATCCGGTGGCTAAGCCCAGCCTCGTCCCCCGAAGAGGGATTCCGCACGAGCGTCAAGCTCGTGGTCGGAGGCAGTCGCCGCCGCCCCACCCTGGGCCTCCTGGGGCCCAACCGGCGCGGCGTCGACCTACCCGGCTGCCCCATCCAGCACCCCGCGATCAATCGCGCGACGCCCGGCCTCAAGCGCTTCATCCGCGCACTGGACCTCACCCCCTACGACGTGCCCACCAAGCGCGGAGAACTCAAGAACATCCTCGTCACCGTGGGGGCGGAGGAGCGCCTCATGATTCGCTTCGTACTACGCACGCGCGAGCGAGTCTCTGACATCCGCTCGGCACTGCCGCTCCTACGCGATCTCGTGCCCGCCGCGCACGTCGTCACAGCGAACATTCACCCCACGCACGAGGCCATCGTGGAGGGGCCCGACGAGATCATCCTGACGCGGACCCGCACGCTACCGCTCAGCGTCGAGGGCCTCGAGTTGGGGCCTCGCTCTTTCGCGCAGACCAACGCACACGTCGCTTCCACCCTGTACGAGCAGGCCTCGGTGTGGGCGTCGCGGCCCTTCACCGACGGGCGGCTGCCCGACAGCCTGTGGGATCTGTACTGCGGAGTCGGCGGCTTCGCGCTGGCGTGCGCTCGCTCCGGGTTCCCGCGCGTCACCGGCGTCGAAGTCTCCCCCGGCGCGATTTCTTCTGCGATCAGCGCCGCCCGACATGCGGGTCTGTCCCGAGGCGCCGCCACCTTCATCGCAGACGACGCGACCGCGTGGGCTCGCGCTCAGGTGCCCGAGGATGTGCCCGACGTGATCGTCGTGAACCCGCCGCGTCGAGGCATCGGTGCCGACCTGGCCGCCTACCTGAACGAGTGCGACGCGCCCCGCGTCATCTACTCCTCGTGCAATCCCGCGTCGCTTGCCAAGGATCTGACGTCGATGCCCACGCTGTTCCCCGTCGAAGGCAGGGTCTTCGACATGTTCCCACACACGACCCACGTGGAGGCCGCCCTCCTCCTCGAGCGCGCGTCAGTAGCTCCGATCGCGCGGCCCACCCCGGCCTCGGACCGTTACAATTGGACCTAACGTTAGGAGAAACATGACCGTCGAACTTATCACCGCCGCCACACCCGAAATCCACGAGGCCATGGGCCGCCTGATCCCCCAGCTGTCCCGCTCCGCCGCGCCGATGAGCGAAGCCGACGTGCAACGCTTCCTCTCCCAGTCCAGCGTGCACCTCTTCGTGTTCCGCCCCGACGCAGCTGACGCGGAGGGCAACCACCCGATCCTCGGCATGCTGTCGCTGGCCACCTTCGAGATCCCCACGGGCGTGCGCGCGTGGATTGAAGACGTCGTCGTTGACGAGGCCGCCCGCGGTCAGGGCGCCGGCCAGTCCCTCGTGGTCGCCGCGATCGAGCACGCCCAGAAGATCGGCGCCCGTACCGTCGACCTCACCTCGCGCCCCTCGCGCGAGGCCGCGAACCGCCTGTACCAGCGCGCCGGCTTCCAGCTGCGCGAGACGAACGTGTACCGCGTGACGCTCGAGAAGAAGTGAGCATGTGACGCTTGCATTGCTTGCGGACGTAGTGCTGTTTGCGCTGCTTGTGGCTACGTACCTTCCACACGTTGCGTGCAGCGCTTGAGCTCCAAGCAGTCTTTGCCTTGCCGCCCGCCCACGCATGATGCGTGGGCGGGCGCTTCGTTTGGGCCCTGAGGGCGTAACCGGCCTGGGCCAAACAGGGCGAACTTTTTCGCGCACAGGATGCTGCGACATGGCGACGTTGAAACCAATGACGCCTCTGCAGCCACTGATGCAGGCCAGCATGAAACCACCATCACCAATGCTCACCCCAGAACAGCAACCATTGAAACCACCATCACCTCTGCAACCGAAAAACACGCCAAAAACGCCCGTTTCTCACCCGCAAAGGCGCTGGCGGTTTCAACCCCAGGCACATACGAGCGAGCAAAGGCGATGGCGGTTTCACGCGAGAGTTTTCCGATACTCGAGGGCCATGACGGGGCCGGACAACACACATTCGCATGCAATTCCCCCGAAGAGACTTCATGTGTCAGCCTGTCATCGTTGAAATTCCAGGCTTTGCTTGGAGTCGCAGACTACAGGCATCAGGGAATTGCATGCGAAATTGCGAAGCAATAGCCGCAAGTGCCGCCAGCGTGGAGTCCAACACAGGGGCCTGAGGATTCAACCCCATCGGTAACGTTCAACCTGATCGGAAAGATTCAACCCGATCAGAAGGGGTTGAATCTTCCCGATCGGGTGCACACCTCAGGGCAACAAGCACTTTCGCGCATACGGAGGCGCAGAAGGCTCTCGTAACGCCCACAGGCGGCGGCAAAGCCAAGCCAGACAAAAATCGCACGTCATTTCCCACGGTCACTTTTGGAGACCATCCACAAACGTTGCAATTGCAACGACGTGAATTCATGGTTTGAAGTAGCCGCCAGGGAATTACGTGCGAAATTACTGAGGGCAAGCGCTCACTAGCAACCAAACGCGGCTGGCGTGGAGGTCGCCGCATGGTCTGCGAGCCTAGCTGCGGCACGCGTAGGCGAGACATTCTTCGCCCAGCACGAGGCCGATGTGGCCTTGTGCGAGACAAGATTCGCCCTGCTGACACAAAAGCGCCTCATTTGGGGTGCTTTGCGCTCGCTGGGCGATTTTTCTCTCGCGCACGCGATAAACCAGCTGCGCCGGGCGAGTTTTGTCTCGCCGTAACGATGCACAGCGGCCGCCCTGCAACGGTCCCACCGACGCGGAGGCCAACGGACGTTAGGAAGACCTCGGACTCACAAATTTCGCATGCAATTCCCCCAGTGCAAGAATCAACGCACGCTCAAATTCCGCAGAATATCAACGATTCGATTACAAGATCTGAAATACAGTCCGGGGAATTGCATGCGAATTGCAAAGCACCGTCCGATTGGAGGGTGCCAGAGGGACCTGATGCGGTGCCGGTGGACGGCAGCGGGACCTGGCCGGGCTTCAAGATGACGCACCGATCAGCACGCCAGGAACCACTGGTGTGGAGGGCACCGGAGGGAGCTGCCGCGGTGCCGGTGGGCGGTGGCGGGGCCTGGCCGGGCTTCGAGGCGACGCGCCGAGCGAAGCTCGCGGCGCGGACGGCTCGCGGGCGGGCCGCCGCCCTCCGGCACACACAGCGGCCGGGCCCTCCGGCGCCCGGAACACCAGCGGGGCCACAAGCAACGCCGGAGATCTGGCGGGCAGGCCACGCGGCGGCCGGAGATCTGGCGGGGCCACAAGCACCGCCGAACGGAGAAGCCTCAGAACTCCTCGTAGTACTCCGGGTTCTGGTCGGCCTGGCGGCCGTCGGGGCGGCCAAGCGCACTGATCGCCGCCATCTGCTCGGATGACAAGGAGAATGAGAAGATATCGAGGTTTTCGCGCTGGCGCTCAGGGTTACCGGACTTGGGCAGGGGCATCGTGCCGACCTGGTAGTGCCAGCGCAGGATGAGACGCGAGGGAGAGACGCCCACCTCGGATGCCAGCACACTAATCGCGGGGTCTTCGACGATACGCCACTTGCGGCCCAGGGGACTCCATGATTCGGTGAGCACGCCGACCTGCGCGTGATACTCCAGCGCGGCGGCCTGTGGGAAGTAGGGGTGCAGCTCGATCTGGTTGACGCTCGGGTATTCGCCGGTCTCGGCGTGCACGCGCTCAAGGTGCTCGGGCAGGAAGTTGCAGACGCCGACGGATCGAATGAGGCCGCGGTCGCGGGCCTCCAGCAGGGCCTGGAAGGCCTCGACGTAGAGGCCATGCTTGGGGTTGGGCCAGTGGATCAGGTACATGTCCCAATAGTCCAGGCCCGCGCGCATGAGGGATTCTTCGAGCGTGTAGACGGCCTCGTCGTAGCGCTGGTGGCGTCCGGGGAGTTTGGAGACCAGGCGCAGTTCCTCGCGGGGGATGCCGCAGCGGCGCACGGCAGCACCGAGGGCGCCCTCGTTCTCATAGTTGAAGGCGCTATCGAACATGCGATACCCGGCCTCGATGCCCGAGACCATTGAGGACACGCCCGAGGCACCACGTAGGTTGTAGGTCCCCAGCGCGATCGCGGGAACATCCAGGCCATCGTTCAGGGTGTATGCGGGGATCTCACTCATGTGTCAATCGTAGGCCTCGCCCCGCGCGGCGTTCTACCATGGGAGGTATGGCACAGCTTGAACTGGACGAGGTCCACGCGAACGCGGTGGACTATCAGCATTTCCTCCTTGATTCTCCTTCTCCCTATCACGCGGCCGAGGTCGTGGCACAGCGCCTGGTGGACGCCGGCTTTACGCGCGTCGACGAGAAGGGCGCGTGGGACGCATCCCCGGGCGGTCATGTGATGGTACGCGGTGGCGCGGTCGCCGCGTGGTTCGTGCCCGAGACAGTCGACGACGACGCGGGCTTCCGCATCGTGGGCGCGCACACGGATTCACCGGCGTTCTCGGTGAAGCCATCGGTACAGTCGACGACGCCGGACGGCTGGGGCCAGATTGACGTCGAGGTGTACGGCGGCATGATGTGGAACTCGTGGCTGGATCGTGAGCTGACGCTGGCGGGCCGCCTGGTGCTGAATAGCGGCGAGGTCGTCTTGGCTCGCACGGGCCCGATTGCGCGCATCCCGCAGCTGGCGATTCACCTGGATCGCGACGTAAATCCGGGCGGGCTGAAGCTGGATCCGCAGAAGCACCTGCACCCGGTATGGACGGTGGATAACCCGTACGGCAACGTGCTGGAGTACGTGGCGCGCACGGCAGGCCTGGATGACGCGTCGCAGGTTGCGGCGTTCGACCTGATCCTCACGCCCAGCCAGGGACCGGGTTTCTTTGGTGATAAGGGCCAGTTCATCGCGGCCTCGCGCCAGGACAACCTGTCGAGCGTGCACCCGGGTCTGGTGGCCTTGGAGCGCCTGGCCGCGCAGGGTACACCCGCGGGCGGCGATGTCACGGTGTTCATGTGCTTCGATCACGAGGAGGTGGGCTCGGAGTCTCGCACGGGTGCGGCTGGCCCGATCCTGGAGACGGTGTTGCGCCGCACGGCGAAGGCGCTGGGCCGCGACGAGGACGGTTTCGAGCGGATGCTCGCGGCCTCGTCGTGCGTGAGCGCGGACGCGGCGCATTCGGTGCACCCGAACTATGCGGGGCACCACGATCCGGATAACCGTCCGATGATGGGCCGCGGCCCGATCATCAAGATCAACTCGAAGCAGCGTTACGCGACGGACGCGGAGGGCATCGCCCTGTGGAATCGTGCGTGCGCGGCGGCGGGCGTTTCTTCGCAGAACTTCGTGGGTAACAACGCGATGCCGTGCGGGACGACGATCGGCCCGATCACGGCGACCCGTCTAGGGATCCTGACGGTGGACGTGGGCGTGGGCCTGCTGTCGATGCACTCGGCGCGCGAGATGAGCCATGTAGATGATCTCCTCGACCTCGCCCGGGTCCTCGAGGCGTACTGGCAGGGCGCCTGACGCCCGCGCGCGGCGAGCCCGAAGGGTGAAGCCGTGCGCGCGGCACCCGCAGCAGGGTGCCTGACGCCCGCGCGCGGCGAGCCCGAAGGGTGAAGTCGTGCGCGCGGCACCCGCAGCAGGGTGCCTGACGCCCGCGCGCGGCGAGCCCGAGGGTGAAGTCGTGCGCGCGGCACCCGCAGCAGGGTGCCTGACGCCCGCGCGCGGCGAGCCCGAGGGTGAAGTCGTGCGCGCGGCACCCGCAGCAGGGTGCCTGACGCCCGGGGTGCCTGAGCGCACGAAGTAACCCCGGCCTCGTCCATCGTGAACTGCGCCCCGAAACTTGGACGCTTTAAATGGTAGCCGTTATGCGGCTTCCTGTAGGGCCTGATCCCGGTATTCTGCTGGGGTCAGGCCCTTGAGCTTTACTTGGCGTCTTGTTGTGTTCCAGTGCGTGATGTAGGCGTCGAGGTCGGCTTTGAAGCTCTCGAAGGTCTGCCAGTCCTGGCCGCGGAAGAATTCGTCCTTGAGGTGTCCGAAGACCTGCTCGGTGGCGCCATTGTCGATGCAGTTGCCTTTGCGTGACATGCTCTGGATGAAACCGTTATCGGCGAGCGTGCTGATGTAGGTCTCGTGCTGGTATTGCCATCCCATGTCCGAGTGCAAGATTGGTTCGGCCCCTGCTGGTTTGGCGTCCATGAGTATCTGGAGCATCTCTTGTTGCTGGGCGAGGTTGGGGCACATCGAGATGGAGTGCGCGACGATCTCTTTGCTGGCAAAGTCGTAGACCGGAGCGAGGTAGGCCTTGCCGAAGGAGAGCTTGAACTCGGTGACGTCGGTACCCAGTTTCTGCCAGGGGCCGGTCGCCTTGAAGTCGCGGCCGATGATGTTGTCGAAGCTTTGTCCCACGGCCCCCTTGTAGGAGTTGTACCTGTGGTAGGCCCTCTCGCGGCGTATGCTGCAGCGCAGCCCCATCTCGCGCATCATCTTCAAGACCGTCTTGTCGGCGATGCGTCCCCCTTCCTCAGCGCGCAGGCACATGGCTACCTGCCTGTGACCACACCCGTTGGGGGTACGCGAAAAGATCTGGGCGACCTTGGGACGTAGCTGCGCTCTGGTTGGCTGCTGGGGGTGAGTCAGCGCGTAGTAGTAGCTCGACCTGGCAAGGCCTGCCACCTCGAGGAGATCACACACCCTGTGTCCATGCCCTGAAAGCTCGGCGACCACTAGGGCTTTGTCCCGGTTTGGGAGCGCCTCTGCGCCTTCAGGGCAATCGATTTTTTTAGGTACGCCACCTGCGCCTCAAGCTTACGCACGCGCTCCTCAAGCTCCTCCTCACGCGTTGGGGCCACCGCCCGCACCGACCCCTTCGGCCTGCCCTTGGGCTTAGGCTTAAGGGCCTGCGCGCCGCCCTCGCGGTACAGCCTGCACCACTGCTTCAACGGTGTCGCGCTCGCAATACCGAAGCGCACCATCGCCTCAGGCTTACTCATCCCGCCGTCTACCACGGCCCTCGCTGCGGCGACCTTGGTCTCATAGTCGTATCTGGCGTACTTCACTCCCATGGCCAACAGTCCGTTCCTCCCAATTGCGCGGTATGTCTTCTGCCACTCTCTCACAGTCTCGGCAGGCACACCAAGCCTCCTGGCGGTCAAAGCATAGCCAAAACCCCTCTCAAACATCTCCACCGCCTGCTCCCGAAGCAAACGATCATGCCTCAACCGCAGATCCACAGACATGAAAAGCCTCCCATTCCCTGGACTTCAATTTCGATGTCCAAGAAACGGGAGGCAGTTCATCGTGACGAGGCCGGGGTTCTTGCGTCTATCGGGCGCGCTCAGAGAGCGGCGACCGCGGTGACGGTGACGGGCACGTTGCCGCGCGTGGCCTTGGAGTAGGGGCACAGCTGGTGGGCGCGGTCGACGAGGGCCTGGGCGCGGTCGAGCTCGACGCCGGGGATGAAGACCTTGATGTCGGCGGTGAGGGCGAAGGAGTCGCCCTCGGGGCCGAGGCCGATCGTGGTGCGCACGACGGAGTCCTTGTGTCGATGCCGAGTTCTTTGGCGGCCAGGCCCATGGCGCCCTGGAAGCGGCGCCGTAGCCCATGGCGAAGAGGGCTTCGGGGTTGGGGCCGTCGCCGGGGCCGCCCAGTTCTCTGGGGGCGCGCATAACGTGGCTGATGCCGAGCGCGGGGACGGAGGAGGTGCCGGCGCGACCACCGGTGGAGTCGGCGGTGACGGCGTAAACGATCTCGTTAGGTGTATCCATGACCCTATTTCACCACTAGGACTTCAGTCCCGCAAGGGGTTTTAACAAAAATAAGCGTTATCGCGCTCACCTCGACGAGGCAGGGACGTGCCCCTCCACTCACGCGAGGTCAGGCGGTGAGGAAGTCCGCGTCGGGGCGGGCGCTCAGCGCCTTGGCGACGGCGCGACGGAAGCGGTCGTTCATGGGAGGGAGCTGGTCGCCGCGGAAGAACGTGGTCTCGCTGTTTTCGCCGTCGGCGGGGCTCGGCTCGCCGCTCACCCACTGCGCGGCGAAGGCGACGTCCAGGTAGGTGGTGACGTCTCCGTTGTAGTAGGTGACGGGACCGACGACCTCGACGGAGAGAAGGCGGCGCACCTCGATGCGAACGTCGGCTTCCTCCAAGGCCTCGCGTGCGGCGGCGATCGCGGGCTCCTCGCCCGGGTCAACGATGCCGGTCACGGGGGTCCAGGCGCCGTTATCTGAGCGGCGCACCACAGGATCTCGACCGCCTCGGGAGCAAGGGGGTGCTCCCAGTCGATCGCCGCCCGACCGGGGGCGGGACGCAGGATAACGACGGTCGTGCCGGGCATCCACAGGGGCGCATGACCGACATGACGGCGCAGTTCGAGGACGAAGTCAGGGGTAGCCATAGCCCCAGTCTACGGCGCTCACAGGAAGGAGGTGATGAGCGGCAGGAGCAGGATCTTGACGATAATCGCGAAGGCGAAGAGGGTCGCGTAGGCGGCCTCGATGCGCTCGTCGGTGACGCGGGCGTCGGCGGCCTGCAGGACTGCCGGCTGGCCAAGGAATCCCGCGATGCCGCCCGCAGCGCGCGCGGAGGACAGGCCGATGAACTTTGCGCCGAGAGCCTGGATGACGCAGCAGACGACGACCATGACGGCGGCGAGGAGGAGCGGCGCGCCAGCCCTCAGGGCTGCCGAGCAGGCTCGCGAACTGCGGGCCGGCATTCAGGCCGAGGGCGGCAAGGAAGAGCATGAGGCCGATCTGTCGGATCGTCAGGTTTGCGGCGGCGGGCAGGGTCCACACGAGGGGTCCGGTGCGACGCAGTGCGCCGAGCAGCATACCGACGATCAGGGGGCCGGCTGCGGCGCCCAGCTGGAAGCCCTGGCCGCCGGGCAGCGGGAAGGAGACGATACCCAGGAGCAGGCCGAGGACGAGGCCGATACCGAAAGCCATGCCGTCAACCTCGGCGACGCGGCGCTCGGAGTCGCCGAGCCACTCGGCGATATCGTCAAGTTCGTCCGTGGGAACGACGACGGCAACGTGATCGCCGAGCTGCAGGTCAAGGTCGTCGCGGGCCAGAAGGTCCAGGTCGCCTCGGCGCACGCGCGTGATGACAGCACCGAAGCGCTTGGTCACGTTCAGCTCGGAGACGCTGCGGCCTGCGACGTCGGGGTTGGACACGACGATGCGCTCGAACGCGAGGTCGGAACGGTCGTCCTCGAGGTTGTGGTCGAGGACCTCGCCGACGAGGGGTGCCGCCTCCTTGATCGACGCGGGATCGCCGACCATGACGACGTGGTCGCCCGGCAGCAGGTCCTCGCCGGGAGCGGTGACGCGGGTGCGCCCGTCACGACGCAGGTAGGACAGGCGCACGCGCTGGTCGCGCCACGCGTCGATGTCGCGCGTGTTGATGTGCTTGGAGACATGAATACTGACGGCTTCCAGGGACGCCCCCGCGAGGGAAGGCGTGTCCTTGGGGCCGACCCACTTCCTCGTCACGGTGATCGTCACAATGAGAATGCCGCCGATGACGCCCACCGGATAGCCGAAGGCATAGCCGACCGCAGCATTGGGATCTCCCGTGAGGCGGGTAGCTGTATCGAGGGCGGGCGCAGCCGTCAGAGCACCCGTAAACAGGCCCGAGGTCAGGCCCGAAGACAGGCCGAGGAGGCGACCGCCGACGAGGGCGATGAGCGCACCGACGACGCACACATGATTGTCGTGAGGGCGAGGAGGTTCGTCTGCTTACGCAGATCCTGGAAGAACGTGGCGCCAGCGGAAATACCGACGCAATAGACGAAGAACGCCAAGCCCATCGGCTGGACGATCGACATGTGGGTGCTGACAACCTCGGGATGCAGGGCCGAGACGGTCAGTCCCACGAAGAGCGCGCCGGCCGCTCCGAAGCGCAGCGGGCCGATCCGGATGGCCCCAATCGCCGCACCCAACGCAACGACGACAAACAGTGCGAGCAGGGGTGAAGACGCGAATAGAGAGGCCATAGCTTTCAGAGTACCTGTCGCGCGTCCGACGTTCCCCACGACTGTCATATTGCCTGCGTTATGGACCTCACGGATTGGTTACACTGGTGCCAGAAACTGAAAGGACGGTCATGTCTCAACCAGCACCCGGATGGTACCCCGACCCCGCAGGAAGCCAGCGCCTTCGCTGGTGGAGTGGCGGCGAGTGGACCGAACAGTTCCACGATATGCCGCAGCAGGGAGCGCCTGTCGCGCAGCAAACGCCCGCAGACCAGACGGCGGGTCAGTACATGCCCGCCCAGTCGCAGGCCCCGACCGTTTCCTCCGACCCCTACAATCCGTCGGGCGTCGCCCCGCAGCTGGGCGCCGCTGGAATGGGCCCGCAGGCGGGAGACGCCGCTCCGAAGAGCGGTCGCGGATGGGTCATCGGCGCTATTGTCTCCGTCCTCCTCATGGTCGTTTTCTTCGGCACGATGGTGTACGCGGGCATACAGCTGCGCGCTCAGAACGTCGAGTGGCGCGACGTGCAGGACCAGCGCAACTCCACAAAGATCAGCCTCGACCACAAGCAGGATGAACTCGACAAGGTGAAGAAAGAACTCGAGGAGGCACAGAAGTGAGCTACGGAGTCCAGCCCCCGGCGAAGAAGCCCTCCAGCCTTCCTAAGATCCTGACGATCATTTGCTCGGTTCTTGCCGTCATCTTCCTCCTTGTCAGCGCCACCATGTACGTCAGCGCTCGCTCGAAGGCGCAGGAGATTGAGGATATGCGGGCCGAGATCCAGTCTGCGGACGCTAAGACCGTGGAAATCGACAGCGAGATCACGTCCACTCAGCAGCAGATCGCTGAGGCGGGTGCGAAGAAGGACGCGCAGGAGTGGTGCACCGACTTCGATAAAGACTCGATGAAGGTGACCGACCTCGACAAGATGGCGACCACCCTCAAGACCATGTCGGAGCCACAGCGCAACGCAGTCGGAGAGGTCTGCGGCGGCAAGAAAGCATTCGCAGAGGCATTCACTAAGGACCTCAAGCGCGGCATGGTCAACACGTCGACGCCAACATGCGATGGAGACGGGACCACCGTCACCATTTACGGCACCGTATCGCCTCGACGCACCCACCCCTGTCCCAAATCGGCAGCGACATCGATGTTACCGTTGAGGTATTCGCGGCGAATCACGAGATCAGCGATTCCGATTCTCCGCTCGGCACGACCACTCGCCGCCGTACCCTCGGCGGAACCGGCAACTTCCTGACAACAGTTCCGTTCGCAACAACCGCGATTTTTACTGCGCGTGCGCGGTCACAGCATCTGGCCCACCGGTCTGTGAGCGCCGTATTCACAGCTGTCTCCTGACACGAGAGAAGGAATCACGATGAGTGAACCTGCGGAAGGCTGGTACGCCGACCCCAGCGGCGCAAACCAGCTGCGCTGGTGGGACGGACACGCGTGGACAGACTACGTCGAGCCGTACGAGGCACCGGCGCCCTCTCCTGAGGACGTTGAGGTCGCAGTTCCGGCGGTGGACGAGGCCTTCCCGGCTTCGTACACCGAGGAGCGGGCCGTCACTTCCGCCGGTACACCCATCCCCATGCCCGAGACCCTCCCTCCCGCAGGAGGTCACCCCGGCCTCGTCGGTAGCGGAGGCACCGGTCGCACCGATTCCGATGCCCGGCTCCCCCGTCGATGAAAAAGACAGCAACGAGACGGATGCACCCGAGAAGAGCGGAACGCTCAAGTGGGTTCTCGCATGCGCAGCATCGTGGGTGCTCGTCGCGGTGTTCATTACCGTGCTCGTCATCGTCTGGTCGCACCTGGGGGCCAGCGGCCGCATCCAGGAGAACGCGAAGAGCCGCGCCGAGACCGCCCAGAGTGAGCTCGACACAGCCCGCTCCACGCTCGAGTCCATCAACCAGCAGCTCCAGGAGGCCACCAAGTGAGCGCTCCCGCACCCCTGCGCGCCGCGACCGTCGCGGGGGCCATCCTCGCCACGGCGTTCATCGTCCTCTCCGCCATCGTCGGGGGCATCAACGCGTGGCGCACACATTCTGCATCCACGTACGAGGCACAGGCTGAGCAGGCCCAGTCCGACAAGGCCGCGGTCGATCAGCAGATCACGGAGGCAAAGGCCGCGCTGGATGCCGCGACCGTGCGCAAGGATGCCGAGAGCTGGTGTGACTCGATCACGCGCGAATCCGCCGCGTCGATCCGAGACTCGCTCAAGACCTACGATTCGGCGACCCAGGCCACCAAGGACGCGATCCACGAACAGTGCGCGGCCAAGGAGACTCTCGCACAGGTCTACCGCACCAACAAGGACGCTGATTTCACCATCGCGGTGGGCGAATGCACAACCGACCAGGTGACAACCACGGTCAATGGCACGCTCACGCTCAAGGACTCTTCCCTGATCGCGTCGCTGGGCACACTCGATGTGGAGATCAACGGGTTTACCGCGGACAAGGGGAAGAACCCCAGCCCCGGCTCACCGTACCAGGGCACGACGACGATCACTCTGACGCCCGGCTCGCCCGCCACTTTCACACTGTCGATTCCCTACGATCCCGCGATGACCGATAAGACCGAGTGCGGCGCGACGATGACCAGCTGGTGGCCCTCCAACCTGTGATGCACGGTGAATCCCGTCACCGCACCAAATCCAATTTTTTCGACTCCAATAGAATTGGGGAGACACAGTGAAAAGGAGTTTCCCCGTGAGCACCCCACCCCCAGCCCTGCCTCAAGAACCGGCCGGCATCCCCGTTCCCCCTGCCGGTCAGGGTGCCGACTGCGCCGAGCCCCGCGGTCGCGGCCGCCACGCCGACGTTCACCCCGCTGACTGCCCCGCGCCCGCGCGCGACTGGCGGGCAGATCGCGATTGCCGTCATCACGTCGGTCCTCGTCGTCCTCTTCGCCATTACGACCCTCATGGCCGCTGGCATCTACTCCATGAAGAGCAAAGACCTCACCGAGACCCAGGAAGAGCTCAGCACCGTCCAGCAGGAGCTTCAGGAAGCGCAGGAGGCCGCCAAGTGAGTGACAACAACATCCCCACGCCCGCGGCAACCACCCCGGCTCCCGTGACGGTCGCAACCAAGGCCCCTAAGAGCAAGGGACTGTCGATCTACAACCGCGTCGCGCTCGTCCTCCTCCTCGTCCTCGTCATCGCGACGACTACCCTGTTCACCTTCGCCGTCCAGAAGACGAAGGCACAGAAGGATATGCAGGATGAGATCCAGACGCTCACTGAGCAGAAGGATGCCCTCGCTGCCCCGGCCTGGTGCGCGCAGGTGACCCCGGACAACACCGACAAGGTCGACGAGCTGTACTCCAAGTACGACAGGATGTCCTCGGCCGCTCAGGAAGCGGTGAAGAAGGAATGCAAGGATCGGGTTGACGCCGTCCAGTTGCTGAAGTTCAACGACGCGGAAAACGCGTTCACGATTGATTCTACCTGCGAGCTGGACGACGCTCAGACGACTCTGCACTGCTCCGTGGACGTCTCCCCCGCCAGCGACACGATGAAGACCAAGCTTGAAGCTTTCCAGACGACCGACCTGACGCTGAAGATCTGGTTTGACGAGTCGCAGTTTGTTCTCGGCACCCCGGATCACATCGTCGACGACGTCGCGACTGCGACGATGACGAAGGGCGAGAAGGTGAGCGTCGAATTCACGCTTCCCTTCGACACGAGCTGGGGCTCCCACTACAAGGTCGAGGTCGCGAAGTACTTCCCGAACATGTGAGCCAGGCACTCTCATCGAACGCACAAGTCCCGTCGCCCCATTCCGGGCGGCGGGGCCACGCGTATTCACCAGAGGCAGGCGCGCGGTCCACATCGCGACGTACGCCTACCTCGGACTCGCTCGGGTGCTTAGTAGTGCTCGTGTGAGTCGTATCCGCGCAGCCGATCCAGCTCTCGCCGTTCCTTCTTGGTGGGGCGCCCGCTCCCCTTCTCGCGCATGGCGACGGGAATGTGCACGCGCGGGCGCTCAGGCGTGCGATCGTCGTAGGCTATGCGCGCCTGCGGGTAGGACACGCGCTTGTTCAGCAGCAGATTGACCCCCAGGATGCGGTCGAAGCCCTCAATGCGCAGGCGCACCTCGTCGCCGACGCGCACCTTGTAGGCGGCCTTGACGGGCTCGCCGTTGACGCGCACATGCCCGGCGCGCACGGCGACCGTCGCCTGCGATCGGGACTTCAGTTGGCGGGTCGCCCACAGCCACGTATCGACGCGCACGGCCGACGAGGCGAGGGCACCCGCGATAACGACTTCTTCGGGGATCTCACTCATCGCAACCGCCTAGTTGATGCGGCGGATGCGCTTCTGGTGGCGGGGCGTCAAGACACTGCAACGAGGGCGCACAGGATCGGCATGCCGATCAGCATGCCCAGCAGGGCTCCCCAAGGAACGATGGGGCGCAGCGTCGTCGTCAGCGTCGGGAATATCCCCGAATTCGCGAAGGTGATGACGGCCAGCACGCCCACAACGAGGCCGGAGAGCACAGCCGTCGGAATCGCGTTGAGCGCAAGCACCACACCTGCCACGTGGTGACGTGGCGGCGCATCGAGGGAACAGCACCGATCGCATCGAGGGTGTCGAGGTCCGGGCGCATATCCGAGGAAGACAGTGCCACCACGAGGGCAACCGTTGCCGCAGCCGCGACGACAGCAATCAGGGCGGCAACGTACGGCAGAACCAGCGACCGCATCGTCGGGGCGATCACCTGGGCGGAGGCACCGGGGACCTGGCGTGCAATCGTCGTCTGGAAGGTGGGCGCGTCCACCGGATTCACCGGCTTCTCGACGGTGAGGAGCTCACCGAGCGGCACGGCGCGCAGGCCGAGGGCCTCGGAGGCCTGCGGGGATAGGACCATGACGTTGATACGCGTGAGGGGCGAGGCCGGGGAAGGTCATCGTCCTTTGCACGAGAGCGTCCGGCAGGTCATCATCGGAGGCACCGGCGGCCTTGGCGGCAGCAATCGCCGACATGTCGAGGCTGCGTAGGTCGGCCTGGCCGGCGCCGTTAACCAGCTTCGGGTCGGGCACGAGGACGCCCCCGGCGTTCAGGGTTGCGATCGCTCGGACCATGTCGTCCTCGTTCAGGTAGCCGGCCTCGCGCAGGTAGGTGCCGTCATCGACGATGTAGGCGACGTCGATCTCCGCCATCGTTCCCATGTCGTTGCGCATCGTGAGCGTCGACTTGTCGATGGGGTTCACGGCCTCGACCATGGTCTCCGTGCCGCCCGGGCCGCTGTTCCACGCCATGCCGTTCATGATGGCGCTCGAGGTGACCGTGCGCTCCGCATCGACGACCTGCTGGGCCGACTGAAGCAGGTTACGGGTGCGCGTCACCGAGTCAGTCTTATCGACCGTCGAGAGGAAGACCTGCCCACGCTGTCCCGCGTGCGGGCGCGAGTTCCAGCCGGCCTCGTTCGACGAGGACAGGGTGATGAGCAGGCCGCAGGCGACGAACACGGTCGTCAGGATCGAGGCCATGGCGGGGAACGTGCGGTGGCCGTTACGCACGGCGTCGCGAAGCGCCAGGCGCATGCTCATCGACGCGCGACGATTGGGCACTCGCCAGCGGGTGAAGATGTAGGGGATCGACCCGATGAGGCCGGCCTCGAGCAGACCGACACCAACGACGAGGGCGAGCACCCACCCGCGCCAGGCGGCGATACCCAGCAGCGGGAGTCCGGCCAGCAGCGCCAGGGGGTAGATCATGCGACGACGCACGAGGCGGGAGGGCTCCCACACGCGCCCGCCGATGACCGCGGACGTGTTGATGTGCGACGAGGTGTGCGCCGGCGACACGGACGCCATGAGGGACAGCAGGATCGGCAGGAGCACCGACAGGGCCAACGGCCACCACGGCACGATGCCGATGCCGAGGCCCGACCAGATACCGATACCCACCATGCCGCACGCGGACAGCGCGACGGAGACAAGCCCCGAATACAGGCCGATGACGAGGCCATGGGCGATCGTCAGGCGACGACCGTCGGACTGGTCGCCGCCGTTGGCAACGATCATGGCTGCCGTGCGCATGACCGATCGCTGTGCGACGGTGTAGAGCGGCGAGATGAGCAGGATCATCTCGGTGAGGATGAGGAGGATGCTTGCGACCAGCAGAAGGTACTGCCAGGGATTAGTAGCCCGATTGTTTTGGTCGACCTCGTACTGAGCGAACTGGGCAGGCAGAGCCGAAGCGTCCGGCGGATCGGCGAGTACCTGTCGCGACACGACAGAGAATCCCGACTGGTTGATCTGGCGGACATTATCCCAGGTCACCGGAGTCGGGCCGGTGACAAACCACGCCGTCTGCGTGCGTCCTGCCACCGCAAGACGGTCAATCTCGAGCGTGCCCTCACCGATGATCGCCCGATTCGTACCGGGAATGATCTCGTCAATGACGATGCTTCCCGTGAGGTCCTGAGTGTTGCGATCCTTGGCGACAGTCAGCGACAGCGTGAGCGTATCGCCCACCTCGGCCTTGAGTGCCCGCGCGACGTCATCCGAAATGATGGCGTGGTTCGCAGCGAGCGCACCGCTCCTTCCACTCGCATTCACGCGTGGGGCATCCAGCGTTGCCGTCTGGGTGCCTGAGTCAACCGTGTACCCTGTTCCGTCCTGCGTCGTGAGGTGGAGCTGGTAGAGGGTGTCGACGGCGATCAGTTGGTCCCCAGCCGGCACCCAGTTGGTGAGGGTGCTCTGGGTGACCGTCACTTCCTCATCCGAGGCCGTCTTCGACAGGAAGTCAGCGGTGATGTCTTGCTCGATGGCTGTCGACGAGCGGCGCAAAGTGACCGCCTGAACGTCGGAACGGTGGCCGAGCCACGACGCTGCCTGGTAGCGCTGAGAGGTCGTCACGTCCCAGAACGTGATCGAGCCGATCGCGATAATGATCGGCAGCGAGATGAGAAAAACCGCCGTCAGCGTGCGCCCCAGGCTTTGGCGCGCATCACGAGAGGCGATGCGGAGTACTACTCCCCATCGCCTCATTCGTGTGTTGAGTCGACTCATCAGATCCTTGGTGCAGTGTCAGCCAGCAGATCCCTCAGTGAGTCTCCGCGCGAGCGGTCGACGATGCGACCGTCGCGGAGGAAGACTGTGCGATCCGCCCATGCGGCCATTCGGGCCTCATGAGTAACGAGGATACCGGCTGCACCCGCATCAATATGGTCACGCAACACCAACATGATCTGGTCACTGGTGCGCGAGTCCAGCGCACCCGTCGGCTCATCCGCAAGAATGACCGAGCGGCTACCCACGAGGCCTCGGGCGATCGCGATGCGCTGACGCTGACCACCCGAAAGACGCTCGGGGAAGCGATCCGCAAGCTCGGCGACGCCGACCTCTTCGAGAGCAGCCATGGCGGCCTCACGCACCTTCGACGGGCTGACGCCGTCCAGCTGCAGCGGCATCTCAACGTTTTCGAGGGCCGACAGGGACGGGATCAGGTTGTAGTCCTGGAAGACGTAACCAATGGAACGGCGACGCACCTCAGCACGGTGAGCCGCATCCATCGTGGTCATATCGACGCCGTTGATGAAGACACTTCCGCGCGTCGGACGCTCCAGTCCGCCAGCGATCGACAGCAGGGTCGACTTGCCGGATCCAGAAGGGCCCATAACAGCGAGAAGCTCGCCGGGGGCGACCTCAAGGTCGATCCCGTCGAGCGCTCTCACTCGGACGCCGTCGGCGCCGAATTCATGTCCGACACCCGCCATCCTGATCGGTAGCGGCACAGGCTGGCTCATCGCACCCCGGCATGCTCCGAAATGCCAGCTTCTACCTGAGCCCAGTTCATCGAGCGGCCCTTCGCGGCAGCGAAGGCGGCGCGACGAGCGGCCTCGGAAACAGCACCGGACTCGATGTGATCGAGCCAGTTGAGCTCGGCCTCAAGGTCGAAGATGTGACGCTCCAGGATGAGCTTCCACGCGAGCTCGCCCTCATCGGCCGATGCCTTCAGGCGGGTGACATCACGCAGGGAGCCCAGGGTCGAGCGACGCTGGGTCTGGATCATGGCCTCGACGTCGACCGTGGGGTCGGCGGCGGCCACGGCGAGCTTCATGACGAGCTCATCGCGTTCGGGGTGTTCGCGAGGAACGGGGGTGGACCACCAGGCGTTGAGGACATCGCGACCGGCATCGGTCAGCTCAAAGACCTCGGAATCACGGCCGGCGTTGGTCTCGGCGTGAGACACAACCTGGCCGTCGCGCTCAAGGCGCTGCATCGTCTGGTAGACCTGGCCGATATTCAGCGGCCACGCTCCGCACGTCTGCTCCTCGAACATCTGCTTCAGGCGGTAGACCCCGGCGGGCTGCTGCGCAACAAGCGCCAGCAGGGCATTGCGAACCGACATAACTCTCCGTTCGTTGTCTGGACGTGTAGACGATCGTGGTTGAACAGTATCTATCGTACGCGAATTTTGCACTGAGAGCGGGGAATTGAGGGAGGGTTACCTAACATAAAGCCTACCGCCTGATTAAACAGGAGTCCCCGAATTTTCGCGGCATATCACAGATATTGACCGTTATACGAATTTAATTATCAACCACATTGCAGACGCCATTCAAGGGTTTTTCAGCGACATTTCAGCGCTTCTCTACTCACACGGTCAGACCCCTCACAAGAGAGGACCGCGAGCGTCCACAACCAGGAAAACGCCACACACAGGCCGACTGACCGCCAGGACAGAAATAATTTGTCACCCGACGTTCTCAGACTGTGAGATCTGCGGTTCAGGAGTTGGACTACTCGGAGAGAACATCCTCGATATCTTCCCAGAGCACCCCCGGCGATGAAGGCGCAGTAACCGCCCAGAACTCACCATCTGCGCTCGCCAGCAGGGGCATTTCGTCGGGGTGCAGGTCAGTGAATTCAACACCGGCCCGTACCTCGCAGACCTCCTCGCTGGTGGCGAGCAATCGCCAGCTCTCGCCTTCCAGGCTCGGATACTCCGCCGCATCGACGACCCAGGAGGTCAGCACCTTCATTGCCTGCGAGAACGCCTGAAGGAGAGCGGCGAGGTGCGGGACGGAAGTATCACCAACGACGAGGCCTTGGCCGCGCAGCAGCTCAACGAACGGATGCTCGGGATCAGCCAGGAGTCCGTCGGCATATGAGCGCAGCACCTCGCACTCCAGCCCGCTCATATCGAAGACGACGGCGACCGCAGCACGTGCGGGAGGCTACACTGGGAACGACTAGGAGGATTCACCGATGAACACCCCGCTTCCCGCCGAGAACGCCCCGGCCTCGTCCCCGATTCCAACCGTTATGCTCCCGACGGGATCACCCATCCCCGTGCTCGGTTTCGGCACCTACAAGGTCGCGCCCGAGGACACGTACGACGCGGTGAGCCGCGCCCTCGAGGTCGGGTACCGTCATATCGACACCGCTCAGATGTACGGCAACGAGGCCGAAGTCGGGGCGGCGCTCGAGGCATCGGGCATCGCGCGCGAGGACCTGTTCATCACGACAAAGGTCGACAACTCCAACCACGAGCCCGATCGGGCAGCCGCATCCATCCGGCGCACCCTCGAGGACCTGCGCACCGACTACGTGGACCTCCTCCTCGTGCACTGGCCGCTGCCCACGCTCTACGGAGGCGACGTCGCCCTGCCCTGGCCCGCCCTCGAGGACGCCTTCAACGCAGGCGGCGCACGCGCGATCGGCCTGTCGAACTACGAGCGCGAGCACGTCGAGGCAGTCCGGAAGGTCGCGACGGTCGCCCCGCACGTCCTCCAAGTTGAATCCCACCCCTTCTTCCCCAACACCGACCTGCGCACCTACGCACAGGGGCTCGGCATGGTGTTCGAGGCATGGTCCCCCTTGGCGCGCGGACGCGCGGTCACCGACCCGACGCTCGTCGAGATCGGCGCTGAGCTCGGCGTGGGACCGACGCAGGTCGCGCTGCGTTGGGCACTGGATCGCGGCCACGTCGTCTTCCCCAAGACCCTGAGTCGTGAGCGCATGGCCGCCAACTTCGACGTGTTCTCCTTCTCGCTGGATCCCGAACAGACCGCACGCATCGACGCTCTCGACGCGGGCGAGTCCGGTCGCATGGGGTCACATCCGGCCACCATGGACCGACTCTGAGGACAGGGTACGATACAGGTATGGCTTCCAAGCTCACGCGCGCCGACCGCGCCATCGTTCGACTGGCCGACGGTACCGTTAAACAGCAGAACCTCCTCACGGGCACAGAGGTGTGGACCGTTCCGGGCCGCGGCAACCGGCCCCTCACCGCACCGCACACGGATCACAACCCCATCGACCACGAGGCCGACGGACACCACTGCGCGTTCTGTTCCGGCCGATACCTCGAAACCCCACCCGAAAAGTCGCGCCTGGTGCGCCACGAGGACGGGTCCTGGGAGCAGCTGGACGCCCTCGGCGCCGATCAGCTCGGCGACACGGTCGCAGAATTCCGACGCATTCCTAACCTGTTCGAGATCGTCTCCTACAACTACTGGCATCTCAACCACGGGCACATCCCCTCCGAGGACGACCGTCGCCGCATGGCCCAGTACCTGGCCTCGGACACGGGCTACGAGCACGTCATGAACGTCGTCCGCTCGCGCATGTTGGCCTCGGGCATGAGCGAAGGCGAGTTCGCGGCCACCAGCGAGACCGCGCGCCTACAATCCGCCAACGGCTTTTTCTCCGGCGGGCACGACCTGATCATCGGCAGGCGCCACTTCGTCGACGGCGCCACCGAGGCCCACCAGCTGGCCGGGTCCGGCACCCTCACCCCCGACGAACATGAGCAGTACACCGCCTACACAGCCCGCTCGATGCGCGACCTGTACGACCTGGATCCCGCGGTCCGCTACGTAGCGACATTCCAGAACTGGCTGCGCCCCGCGGGCGCGTCCTTCGACCACCTGCACAAGCAGCTCGTCGCGATCGACGACATGTCCGTACAGACCGAGGCCGAGCTGGAGCGCCTGCGCGCCCAGCCCGACATCTACGACCAGATCTTCACGGTCGCAGCCACGCGCAAGCTCCTCATCGCCCAGAACGAGCACGCCGTCGCCTTGGCTGGCTTCGGGCATCGCTTCCCCGGCATCGCAATCTGGCCCCTGGACGAGCCGAAAAACCCGTGGGAGGTCAGCCCCGAGGCCATGCGGGGGATCTCCGATATCCTGCACGCCGCACACGCCGCGACGGGCGTGGAGGTGCCCGCCAACGAGGAGTGGTACCACCGCCCGCCCACCGTGTCCACGCCCATGCGCTGGCGAATCCTGCTCAAGTGGCGCATCTCGACACTCGCGGGTTTCGAGGGTGGCACGCGCATCTACCTCAACACGATCGACCCGTGGAAGGTCGTCGAGCGCACCGTACCGCGCCTCCTCAAGCTGCGTGAAGCCGGCCTCATCGCCCCCATGCGCATCGGAGAGGAATGCAAAGTCAGCCCCGCAATGCTGCGAGGCTGACTCCAAAGGAATGCGTCCGGCGGGGATTACTCCTCATCGTCGCTCGAATCCTCATATCCCGTGTCGGCCGCGGGGTTATCCGCGGGAGCCGGCTCCGGTTCGACGTCCTGCGTGCCCGGATCCGTCACGGGATCGGGAGTACTCGGCGCGGCCGGCGCCGGGGAGGCCAGCGCCGAGGTCCACGTGGCCAGCCATGCGCTCATCGCGTCGAGGGAACCGACGGTCTCGTCGGCGACGATCGGGTCGCCGGTGATGCCCATCAGCCAGCCGGCCTTCGTGTCGGCGGCGAGCACACCATCGATCGGGTAGACGGCACCCGTCGTGGCCAGGGAGCGCTGCGCGGTTTCACCCTGCAGCCACGCGATCAGGGATTCTGCGCCGTCCGACGCGGGCGAGGACGTGGGGGCCGCGTACATGATGCGAGCGATACACGTCGAGGAGATCGCAGTGCCGTAGGAATCGGCGCCCGTATTCGTCGCTGCAGCGGCCGCCAGCGAACGCGGGGCCACGATCAGCGGATACGCGCCGGAAGAACCCGCGGAGGCACCCACGACCTCGGACAGGTAGCCCTCAGGCACGTGCGCGCCGGCCGTCCACGCGGCGATGGCACCACCCAGGGAGGAATCCACACGCGGGTTGAGGGACTGCGCGAAAGAACCCAGTCCCTCGCCTGTCTGCGCGGCTGCCTCCTGCACGAAGGCGCGGCCCACCGACGACGAGGCCGGGTCCGGGACCGTCAGCAGCGCGCGGATACGCGGCGAGGTCAGATCGCCGAACGAAGTCGGCAGCGGGCGGCCGTTCGCACTCATCCACGACTTGTCGGCGATGACGCACACGTCGTCGCGGCCGTAGGCGATCGCCGCAGCGGCACCGTCCACGACCGTGCCGGCAAGCGTCGCAGTATCCTGAGGCGCCGAAGCGGCGATCGTGCCCGCCGCAGTCGCCTGCAGGGCGTCCGCTCCATCCAGGCCGAGCACCACGTCCACGCCCGCCTTCGACAGCGCATCCACACCATCCACCGGCACCGCCGCAACCGTGAAGCCCGTCGCCTTCGTGAACTCCTGCGCGGTCTCCATCGGCAGCTGCGCGCCACCCACCAGGGCGACGGTCAGCGTGCCCGAGCCACTACGAGGAGTCGGAGCGTCGATCGTCCCATGCCCCGCCGTGCTCGACGAGGCGCGCGCGCTCTGGCCAGGAACGATCGGCGACGCAAACGGATCCCGAGGCGCACTCGAGGACACGGACGGCGTACAAGCCGCCACCGTCGTCGCCGCAACAAGGAGGGCAGACAACGCAAAAACAGAGCGGGCGCGAGCCATAAGGAATCCTTCAGCCGGGAACACTACCGTCCAAGCATAAGACAGGGTACCTGTGGGCCTCGCGCAAGAGCGCCGCGTGGGGCATCATGGAAGCGTGCGCACGCGCACAGGGACAACCACCCCCACACCAGGAGGCAACCATGGATTCAGCCACCATCGAAAAGCTCGCCACTACCGCCGTCATCGCCGGAGCGGCCTTCGCCGCCTCCAAGGTCTTCGAAGCCGGCTGGAAGGTCGCCACCGGACGCCCCATTCCCGCCGAAGACTCCGACGACGTCACCATCGCTTCGCTGGTCCTCTTCGCGCCACCTCCGCCGCCATCGCGGCCGTCGCCCAGCGCTACGCGTACAAGGGCTCGCAGAAGTGGCTTGCCCCTAAGCTCGAGGCGCGCTTCGGCGTACCCCAGCTTGAGGCCTGAGCCCCGCAGACCGACGCCCCTCCCCTGCGTTCACACGACCGGCAGGAGGGGCCCCAGGTCCGTACGCTCCCCCGACGCGCTGACGCGGGAGGCAGCCACGGCCTCGTCCCACGTGAGAAGGCCGCACGCGAGCGACAGCCACGTGCGCGCGTCGGTCTCCACGACGGCGGGCGGCGTACCGCGCCGGTGCGTCGTCCCCGGCAGGATCTGCACCGCGCCGGCGGGAGGCACGCGCACCTCGACCGCTCGGCCGGGATGCGAGATACCAAGCTCCTCGAGGGTGAAGCGCACCGCCGTCAATACGACCGCACGCGCAGCTCCTCGCCGCGCTCCACAGCATCGCGCCACGAACGCAGCGCCACCATCCCCTCACCGGGGTCAATCCGTCGTTTCGCCATACCCCGATTCTACGCGGCGCTGCCACCCCGTCCCCGGGCGTGCATTCCGACCGCCTTGTCAGGCACAATGGATACATCACTTCCGACGAGAGGCCACCCGTGACCGACATAGCTTCCCTGATTACGCTACGTTCGATCCTCGACATCGAGATCGCACGCAGCTACCAGTGGGACGCGGCCACCATCATCAACGTCTCCGGCGTTGACCGCGCCGGCGACCTTACGACCCGGATCGTCGAATATCCCGGAGCCCTCGCAGACATCGCCGCCGAAGGCTTCTCCCCCCACTCCGCCGCAGGACACGCGCTCTCCCACGAACTCCACGACGCCATCCAACGCCGCGTCCGCCTGTGGATCGCTGAAATTCCCACCGAACAGCTTGCCCGCCTGCGCGAAGCCCTCGGCGACGGCGTCATCCACGAGGCCGGCCAGCCACGCGACGGCTACACCCCCATCGCCCTGTCTCCCCTCGAGCTGCTGGAGCACTGGGCGGCCGGCACCGACGAGCAACGCGAATTCATGCGCGTCGCCATGGCCGGACTCGACACGCTCACGACCTCGTCACACGCCACCCACGCCTCGCGCGCCGTCGGGGCATCCATCATTGAGCGCTCCGCGTTCCTCCGGCTGTGCCGCAACCCCAAATTCATCGCCTACGTCGTCGTCCTCGTGTATTCGGTGGCGCGAGCCCTGCCCGTCATATACGTCCCCCACTTCCACGGCGACTGGCGCATCCTGTGGGCCATCGACATGATCACCGCCATCCCCTACACGTGGGGCCTCATCGAAATGGTCGCCGGGCAGAAGCTCTGGCACCGCGTCGTCGGCGCGATCACCGCCGCCATCACCTTCATCGCGCCCTACGTGTACTTCCTCATGTACGGGCGCCACGCTCCCCCCGGCGTGTGGACTGCCATCGCGCTGATCTTCTTCGGCGGTATCTTCCTCGAAGTCTTCCGCTACCAGCGCGACCGCGCCGTCAAGAAGGGCCTCACAGAGCAGCTGTAGGCACGCCGATGCGGCTGCGTCCAGCTGGCGCTCCGGGTGCCGGAGGCCTCGGCCGCCCGCGAGACTTGGCAGCCTCACTACGTTCGGCGCCGCGTGTCGAAGCCCACCCCGGCCTCGTTCCTCTGAGACCCGCCCTATCCTCGCGTGGCATCAGTGCGCACCCGTTCATCGACCTTGCATGACGACGTCCCCCGAGCGCAATGCCCGGGGGACGTTCGTATTCGTTCGCGGCCCGCGAGATTACTTGTCCTCGCCGGTCGCAGTGCGGATGAAGCCAGCGATCATGAACCAGCCGCCGCCAACCCAGAACAGGATCAGAGTCCACAGGGGCTGGACCGGGTACACGACCACCAGGTACGCGCACGCGACGATCCACGCGGCCGCACCGATGATGTTCGGGATCTGGAAACGCTTCACACGCGCCGGGTGCGTGTAGTGCAGCGGGACCAGCGTCATGATCGCCAGGAAAATCGTCGCGGCGATATTGACCCACGCAGGAGTCTGAAGCACGTACATGACAATCGCAACGCAGTTCCACGCCGCCGGGAAACCCACGAAGTAGTTATCGTTCGACTTCTCTCCGTCGTTCGCGTAGCAGAATACAGAGGAGACGATGATGACAACCATCATGATGACCGGAAGCGGCTTGGGCCCAAACGGCAGATTACATCGCCATAAAGAGCGCCGGCAGGAAGGTCCACGTCAGGTAGTCAACGAGGTTGTCGACGACGCCGCCATCGAACCAGGGAATGACCTGACGGACTCCGACCTTGCGGGCCAGCGTGCCGTCAACACCGTCAACGATCAGGGCGATGACGAACCACAGCCACATCATGGAGATGTTGTTGTCGAGAATCGCGAACAGCGCGAGCGTCGCCCACACGAGCCCGGAGATCGTGAACGCGTGCACCGCCCAGGCGGTGATCACGCGGCCCAGGCTGGGTTTGCTGGCACTCTCAGACGAGGCCTGGGCCTGCTCAGTTGTAGTGGGGACGTTTTGCTCAGGCACGGACAGCTCCTGTGATGGCGGATAATTTCCGCCCCTCAGTATGCCAAAGATTGGTGGGTTTTTGGTAGCGCTTCGACCAAATGGCACGCGTTCGGGGTATTCTCACAGAACACGGTGGACGCTGCTTCTGTTCACCGTGACATTGCTTCATGACGCTTCGCACCGGTACTCGTTGGTGGCTGGAGTACCTGGGCGTATGCGCGGGGGGTGTGCCAGCTCACTTGCGTGCGCTCGGGTCGAGCAGGTGGCCGCCTGGGCCCTTTGATGCGCACGTTAACCCACCTGGTGGAGCGTGGGCGGCTGCACCCAGCTGCCAGTAGCTGGGTTTAGCTGCGCATTGAAGGGTTAACACTGCCAGTAGATGGGCCCAGCTGCCATCACTGCCTGCACGATCGCTTTCACTGCGGCACGAGAAGCTCTCACGAAGCAGCTGAGCCACATACACACCCGCGAATACGCACGCAGGCCCGATGACCTGCACGTGGGCCCGATGGTTTGCATGTGGGCGGCGCCGCCCACATGTATGTCTAGTGGTTTACGTACTTATCAAGGGGTTCGCGTGCGTATCAAGGGGGTTAACACGAATGTTCAAGGGCTTAGGCGCGAAGAACACGCCACGCCCGGCATCGTTGTGCCCAAATCGCAGACCACCTCGGCGAAAACGATGTAACGGGCCGTTGTGGGCGGGGTGGTCTGCTCTTCGGGCGTTACACCACCTCAAACAACCAACTCACCGACGTGAGACGGGGGCAATTGCATCATGAGAGCTGCGACACGCCGGGCGTACAGCGCCCGCCAGCTTCTAATGCTGCAAAACCCCCACCGCCACAGGTCTGGAGGCCGTCCCGAAGCCTGCGGGGCCTGGCTGCGGTTCCCACAGACGATAGAAGCCGGGCAACAGTGCAGAAGGACCGTGCCACGACGAGACAACATTAGCCCAGCACCAGCTATCACCACTCGGTCGCACGAAAAACTCGCCCAGCACAGCCCCTCCAGCGGCTCTTCCGCGAAACACTCGCCCAGCGAACACATAAACGCCAAATGTGGGGTGTTGTGAGCGCGCAGGGCGAACTATTTCGCGCTTTCGCGATGACACAGCGCCGCAGGGCGAACTATTTCGCGCCCAAATGAAACCGCCACCGCCTTTGCTCGCTCGTTCACGGGTACGCATGAAACCAGCGACACCTTTGCTCGCCCACAATGCCGCAAAAACACACATTTCGAGCGAGCAAAGGTAATGGCGGTTTCACCCACGCACAAAGACCGGGCCACAAAGGTGACAGCGGTTTCAGCCTGGCAACGCGTTGCACCAAAAAGGCAAGCAATGCGGCAAGCGAGGTGTGGACGCGACACCTGTGCGGTGACGACGGGGCCTGACCGGGCTCCGAGACGACGCGCCAATCAGCGACCCGGCCCCACCGGTGTGGAGGGCGCCGGAGGGACCGAAGGGCACGGGCGGGCTTCGAGACGCGGCGCCGAGCGAAGCGAAGTCGCCTAGTCTCGCGGGCGGCCGGGCCCTCCGGCGCCCGGAACACCCGTGGGGCCACAAGCAACACACGCAGGAAGGACGACGCGCCGAGCGAAGCTCGCGGCGCGGACGGCCAGCGGGCGGGCCGCCGCCCACCGGCACACACAGCGGCCGGGCCCTCCGGCGCCCGGAACACCAGCGGCGCTACAAGCAACATAAGCAGAGCCACAGATCGAGCACCAGCACAGCACAGGGGCGCGGGCCTGCGGGCCCGCGCCCTTGGCGCTAAAACTCAGACGCGAACGCTCAGAAGTACGTGCGTCCGGCGTCGCTCAGCTCGCGCAGCTCGTCGATCGA
>BNJU01003477.1_pt1 | contig 112156 bp, 83 predicted proteins | sample 8539281 | NCBI WGS metagenome assembly BNJU01 (sample SAMD00202456, study PRJDB9452) | human saliva metagenome | isolation source: human saliva | place: Japan
ACTTATTTCTTTCACAATATCTATCGTAGCAGGTATAACGTGCTATTATATCTGCAAGTGGCTAGATAGATATTAGGCCGGTAACTAGCACAAAAAGAGGGTTATAGGACAAAAAGTGTTGCTATTTTAGTCCCAAAGATTGGTAAATAGGCGATCATAATTATGTAAATCACTCCAAACAATAGCATCACCCCAAGTCGGAATAGAAGCTTCTAACCCTAGATTGTTCATGTATGGTATGATATATATCAGAAATACTCTTGTTGGTCGGCATAACCTTAAGTATTTCTGCATTAGAAAGCGGGTTCGGTGAGTGCATATAGCACCACCAGAACACCGCTTTTATTCGTCTTTCAATAGACATTCCTCTATGATTACGTAACATAGTGCGTAACTGAGCATTTACACCACCTTCTATACGATTATTAGTAGCTGGGCAGGTACATGTTAACGATGCATCTAAGTAAGTAAATAAACATCTTTTATTAATCAATTTAACTAAGGAATTTTCTGCTTTTTATAAGTCGTTCATGTTTAGGGTCGTATCGTACCATTTTCATCAACTGTTATTTCTGATAGGAATACCCTATGTCGTACTTTCCACGACATAACGTTTTGTACCCACTTCATAGCATGATCTTGCGTGTGTATTGTTAATAAATCCCTTGCAATTCCATATAACTCACAACCAGCAATCGTTTTTAGGACGTATTGTTGTATAGCGTTTTACTTGTTGAAATGCATGAAATAAAGCATCTTTGTAGTTTGGCTTTCGGCCAAACTTTTTTTAATGCCTTTTGAAAGCCGGTACCACCATCGGATATAACTACTGTAGGTGATGAAATACGTCGTAATAAAGCCTCCCAAGCCTTAGAATGCTCATATCTACAAACATACCAGCCTAAGACATGCGTCTCATTACAACAGATTAAAATACAAGCATTTCTAGCTAAATAAATACCATCAACAAATACCACACTACTTGATGATTCAACTTTTGGTGGTAATGGCCAAAGTTCCCAAAACTGTGATGTTTTTTTCTACGAAATGAACGTCCATCGCCAGACATATCTAACTGTGTGTGTTTACCAAATAACCAATCCAAAAATATCTGTAAATTATTGTTAGTTTTATTCACTTTATTTGTGAATGAGCAAGAACATTGATTACAATACCAACGTTGAGAACCCGCATTTGTTTTACCATTTCTCTTACAGACGAAACCACAATTAGGGCATCTGACTAGATTCATAATTATACTCCTTCTAAAAAAATATCTCTTTAGAAACATAAAACCTTATTTGAGTCAGTAAAATCAAGGGGTTTCAGACTTTTTAGCAACACTTTTTTTGTCCTATATGTAAAAGTTACTCAAAAAGATAAAATGCCGATGGAGCTAGTATTTAACTAGTTCCATCGGCATTAACTAGCTAACACTTTTTTTGTCCTATAACCCCCAAAAAGAGGAGGGGTGCCACCCTCCTCTTTTGTTTTGCGTGCATTAAAATGTTTGCAAAATACTTATTTCTTCATCTAATATTATATTACACAATTTACCATTATTTGTAAATGGTCAGTAATTGTTATAAAAAGCAGGATGGCAACCCTGCTTTTTTTAAGGTCTATTTTTCCTTAGTTTGGCTGAATAACCAGTCTCTAATGCCTTCGATATTATAAGCTACAGACCATGTGTACATGTGGTTGCCATCTTTAAATACCGTGTAATTAATAGGAGCCTTTTGATCGACTGTAGCTTTCACCAATGCGTCGAATTGTTCCGGTGTAGAATGGCTATCCCACATAGGAGAGGTTGCAATTTTAGTGCCTAAGTCGGCCCAATTTTTAGTAGCTGTATTCATGCCAGGATATGCTTTATCATCGCCTTCGGATACGAGTATCCACAATTTTTTATCCTTTAATACTTTCATTTCCTCCGTATTCCATTGGCATGCTACGAGGAATTGAGCCGTAAATAAATCAGGATGTTTGTCGCTAATGGCGATGTTTGCCATACCACCTTGAGACTGACCAGAACCGTAAATTCGGTTCTTATCAATTGGATACGTAGCGATGACATGATGTAATAGATTATCTACCAAGGTAAGACCTGGAGTCCATTCATTTTTATCGGTAGTCATCATACCAAGTGTATCTACTAAATCTTGAGTGTATTGAGGGGCAACGATGATGGCTTAATGTTTTGCTTGTTCCTCAGGGCTAGCGAAAACAGTAGCACCATTACCTTGGAATAGTACCGTGCGATTATCATTAATATTGGCACTGGAGTCAGCTATGAAGAAATATAGAGGATATTGTTTTGATACATCATAGTTTTTCGGTAAAAATACATTGTAAGGAATGCTATTACCCGTAGTTGGATCTGTGTAAACATATGTTTTAAACTCATCCATAATAGTAGATGCCGTAGATGTATTGATTACGCTCGTTTGTGAAGGGCCGTATATAGTACCTGTTTTAGTCACTACCGGTTGAACTTGTGTGACTGTAACGTTTAAATTAGGCAATTTACGATCGGAACGCAGCGGTGCATCAACGCCTACAGCACCATTATTTTTTGGTTTATTAGGGCGTTGTGCTAAAACGAATGGTGTAGAGTTTTCATATTCAAATTCCACTACAACGTATTGATCAGCTGCTGTAGCTTTGGAGTTTTTGTCTTTTTTACTAGCTTTGACCGTATTTGTTTGTCCGACTGTTGTATCTATTTGAGGGGTACCATTGTGCAAACCTTTAGCTGTAGATTTGTAATTTTCTTTCAGTTCAGGCACAGAATTAGTATAGATATTGTTGATTGTTTTGCCTTCGACTGTGAAAGTATTGAGCGCTAGTGCACTTTCTTGGATTGCTTCTGGATATTTGATGATGATAGCCACTATTTTTTCACCATCACCATAAATTTTTGGCATTGCCGTTACAGATTGCATGCCGTACGCTTCTGTTTGATGAGTCTTAACTTCAGAGGTAGCTGTGGTAGAGTTTGTACTAGAAATAGTAGTAGCCATGTCCGTTGCAGCTAGTACATTTGTTGTAGAAAGTGTGCCTAGCACAAGAGCCATTAATAAGATTTTATTCATTATATCTCCTTATTTTACAGCGTTTATCAAAATATTGATTAAAGTATATAATAAAATTAAATTTAGTACAATTTATTAGAAATCGTGTAATTTATAATTACATATATTGGATAGGTAATCTTTATTTATTGATTGAATAGGTAATCTTTATTATTGATAGATAAATATAATGTAGTAGGAAATTAGTAGTAGATTTTGTAAGATAGTATAATTAAAACAACAATTGCTATAGATATAATCGAGTAGGTATATACAAGAATATATAAAGTAACTAAAATACGATAGTTGGGAGTGTATCAATGGTAGCCGACCAAGAATGGGAAAGTATATTACAAATAAAGACAGCAGGTCGTGATGATAGCCGTTCGGATGCAGAGCATCATCCGTATGAGCCAACGGACTATTGCGTTCTTGAGCGCCTTGCCAATAGCGGTTATATTACGAAACAAAATACCCTCATTGATTACGGCAGTGGCAAGGGGCGCGTTAGCATATTTATGGCTAATCAGACGCGGTGCCATTCCATTGGTATCGAATACGATGAACGTTTGTATGAACGGGCCATCGTAAATGGTGAAAGCCCAGCTGCCAAGAACCGCGTATCCTTTGTCCTAGGCGATGCTGCTACCTATACATTACCAGACAATGCAGATCGATGCTTTTTTTCTTTAACCCCTTTGCACTTCATACCATTAAACGCGTACTAGGTAATATCTTTGATTCTTTATATCATCATCCAAGAGAAATTCTACTATTCTTCTATTATGTTAACGAAGAAGTAGAGAATTTCCTAAATAACCATGTGCGCCTCGAAGCAGAAGAATCAATACAATGCGGCGATTTATTTCGAAAAACTGACGACAAAGAATGCATATTGGTATATAGAGTGAATGTGTTTTAGTAAATTAATTTATCTCTATATTTCGTTTTATCTATTCTTATAGAAAAGTATATATAGACATTATATAATCTAATTGTTACTACTCCATTCTGGTAACAGAAAGGAGGTGAAAACATTGCCGGAGATATTAATTTCCTTTTTTTTATCTATCATAGCAAGTATAGTTGCATATTATATTTGCAAGTGGCTGGATAGATAGTTTAGTTAGTAACCAGCACAATAAAAAATAGCAGGGCTGCCACCCTGCTATTTTTTCGTATGAAAACATTGCCTCATACTAATTTCCTTTGTTACTCATAGAATAGCATGATATAAAAGGATAGTCAAATTTTACGTACTTTCACTAAAACACGCAGAAAATCCGCATATTTTCTGATATAATAATAGATTAGAGAGTATAAAAATTTTTTTTTTCTATTCACCATGGTATGTATTGATTCGTAATGATTAATCGTAGTGATTAGGGCTGAGTATATACCATAAAGGAGGAACGTATGGAACGCGTGTCAGCAAGTCTTATTGAAGAAATTCGCAGTGCCTTAGTAGAGCGTTATAATCGCGATCAAGAGATTCAGCAAATGATTGAAGAAATCGGCGCAGAAGAAGGTCTTAATGAAAAAGAACTGTTTGTTATTCACCAAGCCTATTTAGAGGTTAAAGAACGCATGCAGTATACGGCGAATTTGATGGAATTGTGGAATCAAATTGAGGCCGTTCAGGACCGCAAGGGTATGCTTAATTCTTATGAAAGCTTGGAACGCGATTTATTTGGCGATGTTCTTTCCTTTGATAAACCAATGGGTTATGGTGCGTCGAATCAAGATAATTTGGACTATGCAATGGAGCAAATTAAGTTACACGATGTAGATCATGACATCGAAGATATTGATGATGAAAGTATCCTAGACCGAGATATTCATACATCTTTAGATCCTTATGATATGGTAAATTCCTTGTTGTACTCCAAACAATCCACGGGCGATAAGGATAAAACTAAACAACAAAAGGAAATCGACAAGCTTATCAAAAAACAACTGAAACGCGTAGAAGAAGAATGGGCGAAGCTTTCAGGTAAAAAGAATAAAAAGATAAGAAAAAGAAAGACAAAGATAAAAAAAAGGACAAGAAAGACAAGCAGTCTAAGAAAGAATTCGAACTTGTAAAGGAATCTAAGAAGTCCAAGAAGGACAAAGAGTCCAAAAAGAGCAAGAAGGATAAGGATTCTAAAAAAGCTAAAAAAGACAAGGATGCTAAGAAGGATAAAAAGGCTAAAAAATTAGAAAAAGCCTTGAAGAAGGAGTCTCAAAAATCCACAAAAAAGGACTAACCGTAGATTTCATAGATGACCACGGACAGAAAACTACGGACAAGGGCTGTGGAAAATGCAAGCGGTGCAAAGGGCCGCGGTGTAGAAGATATTAAATCGATTGTCGATATTAGTATGAATAGAGGAACATATGAATATCATAGTTATATCTGATAAAGAGAATGCTGAACGTAGGGAGAATGTTTGTAATGAATTTGGTAAACATAATCTAGAATTCAGTTTCTTTGATGCTATTATGGCGAATAAAATGTCAAAAGAAGAGCTTACAACAAAAGCATTGAAGGACACTTTTTTTGACTCCTAGCGAAATTGGATGTGCTTTTAAGTCATATTGGTGTCTATAAAGGAATTTCTTAAGTCTAATCAAAAAAAGTATTATGATTTGTGAAGATGATATATTCATTACAGAGTATTTTGATAAAACTGTTATAGAAAAAAATTAGAGAATTTGTTGAATCTAGTGGTGAGCCACGTTTAGTAGTACTACAAAAAGTATTTATCATCATAAACGCGTACAAAATATATCTGAGAATATGAATATTTACTCTGCTAGAAATTTATTTTGTACTCATGGCTATATTATTAATAGAGCTGCAGCCCATAATATTACATCTATTCAAAATCCTGTGCGCTTTGAAATTGATGCGTTTAAGTTTTATTATTGGTTAAATCTTTGTAAATTGTATTGTTTAGATAAAGATCTTATACTACAACAGGACGAAGAAGTAATGGCATCTACTGTAGATTCTGGGACAAGTTCAGATTCTAGTGGTGAGTCTCAACGTACAGCAAAAGAAAAAAATAGTGCTTATAAAGAATTATATAGACAATTGTCTCTAAAAAGGTAAAATTATCAGTCAGTATAGACGATTTGAAAAAAAGCATGTTACAAGATGTTTGAGGGGTTAGATTACTAAAATAATTTTATAGATAACAATTTATAGAGGGAAAATAAATACCATAGATAATTAGTAATTAGTAAATAATATTTTAAATTACTAATTACTATAATTAGGTTAAAGAGGATAGATAGTTATGAATCGATGGCAACGGTTATTTGAAGGTATAAAAACAGAAATTATGGCTTTTTTTATTTTTTTCTGTTTTATTAACTATCTTTAGAGTGGTATTTCTTTGGATATTTCAGTCACAGTTAGCTACGGTTCCTATAGAGGAAATACTAAAATCCCTATGGTTTGGTTTTAGATTAAGCCTTAAAACAGTTGGTACCATCTGTTTATTTGGATTTATATTAGGTACATTAGTACAAACTTTTGTACCTAAATGGCCGTCTTTACGTCTTAAACAAATTATATATTCCATTGCAACTATTTTACTGACATTTTTTTATTTTTTGGGACGAATTCCATTTTATAAAAATCTTTAACTCTTCTTATAATATGATGCTTTATTAATGGTAAACATGATGATATTGGCGCTATTGTCAACACAGCTATTAATGAGTATAATGCTTTTTATATTATTTGTGCTATTGTTATAAGTGTTATATTAACAGGATTTTTGTTAAAAAGTACTATCTATTAGTACAAAAAAATATAGTATTAATAATGTAATTAGCACTAAATGGTATCCAAAGACAAAGCTTGCTCAGTGGATAACAGGAATAGGTTTAGTGATTGTATTTAGTTTGATATTTGTAGTATTCCGTTTCGGTGGTGCTTTAAACTATACAAATTCCATTAACTGGGAAAGTGCAGCGCGACTTAATTCTAATCTATTAAATGAAACGATTTTGGATGATGCACAAGCATTATACCGTGTAAAGTCTATTGCGAAACGGACCTCAGAATTAGAGGATATTCATTTAACGCCTGCTGAATTACATGAAAAAAATACAATCCATTGGCGGTAATCCTAGCAGTACACGATTTGATGAAGCTTTCACAAAAAAACGATAACAACAGAGCGATTACAGCAACAACCGCAATCTATTAATATCATTCTCGGTGAATCCTATGGATTGTGGCCATTCCTTGCTGAATTTAACGAACCTGGTGCCTACCTTGTAGAGCAAGGTCGCAAATATGCAGCCAGCCCACAGTCGATGGGTACACAAATGGCTTTGGCTCAAGGAACGGGTACGATGCCAGCCATTATTGGATTGTTAACGGGTATGCCGGATACGGGGATGTATCCAAATTATAACGTAGGCATGTTACAAGAACCGTATGGACTTGGTATTGGACCAGTCATGAAAAAACTAGGTTACAAAACAGTATTTTGGTACGGCGGGTTTAGCACATGGCAAAATGTTAAAAACTTTGCGTTGGAACAAGGCTTTGATGAATTCCATGACGCATCCGAAATGCCGAGCAATGAAGAAAATGCTTGGGGCGTAGCCGATGGCGATATGTTCAAGGCTATCAATGCATACATGGACAAACATCGTGGCGAAAAAATCATCAATGTCATCATGACCACATCAAATCATCCTCCATATAGTGTGAATGTGGCGAAGGAAGGCTATGATGCGGATAAGGTTCGTAAGAACTTGCCAGATTCCATTGCGAATACGGATCAACAAATTAACGAAATGGGACATATTTGGTATGCAGACCATGTGATGGGCGAATTTATCAGCAAAGAGGAACAAGCTGATCCAACATCGCTGTTTGTCATCACCGGTGACCACAGCGAACGCTTTACCTTTGCGCGTGAAGAAGGTCTTAAGGTGGCCTCTACGATCCCAATTATTTTCTACGGCCAAGGTATCAAAAAAGAATGGCTTTCACCAGATGCATTCGGCATGAGCATTCAAATTATTCCGACATTAGCGGAACTCGTTGGCCGCACGGGTCAAACCTATGAGGCTATGGTACCAAGTTTGTTTAATCAAGGACCATTCGTGTTCAACCATCGTTTGTGGATGGATAAGACTGGAATTTACGTAGAAGATGAAAAAATGCCGCAAGCCTATGCGAATTATATGAAAACTATGCGGGAACTTACGGCATGGCGGTTAAAACATGGGGATGTTATACAATAATTGTAAATAATATATAGAATTAGTAATCGGGAGTTTTTCTATTTATGAATACATCTAGCTTTTCTTATGAACAATTCTTTCATGGTCGTTCAGCTATGTTTATTGTTCCTCACGAAGATGACGAAATCAATATGGCTGGTGCCACTATATATGGGGCGATACAAGAAGGGCTAGAAGTATATGTAGTTTTCCTTACAAATGGTGATTACGAATATACTTTTAATGTGCGACGTAATGAGGCCTATCAAATGGCTAAGGAAATTGGGCTATCTCAAGAGAATATTATTTTCTTAGGCTTTGGCGATTTTATTGGTCATGAAATCATTCAGGATAAATCGGCTATTATTACTAGTCATGCTAATCATGATAAAACCTATGGTTTTGATTTTGCTAGTCTTGTTATGAATGAGGCGCAACCTTATTCTTGGTCTGGTATTATCCAGTCTTTAATTGATGTTATGCTGCACTTTAAACCAGATACAATCATAGCCACGGATTATGATACGCATGTCGATCATAGATTATGTACCTTTACAGTAGCGAGTGCGATAGAGTGGATTATAAAATATACCGAATTTAGACCTCAGTTTCTTAATGGTTTTGCTTATGCGACAGGATATGAAACAGTTGATGATTACTATGATAATAATCTAGTATCCACAGTAATCAATAAGCGAGCACTGCCATCAAATGAATTTAGTACAGGAAATCCTACACTATCTTGGATGCATCGTCTTCGAATTCCTGTTCCTTGTGATTGTCGAGAATTGTCATTAGTTACTAATCCTATTTTTAAGGCAATGGCAGCCCATATGAGTCAAGAAGGCTATAAAAGAGGGGCATGCCTTATAAATGGAGATCAAGTATTTTGGAGGCGAAGAATAGATAATTTAGCATTACATGCAGAAATAACTGTATCTTCTGGCGAGGCTTCATATCTTAATGATTTCTTGCATTTTAATATAGAAAATGTGAAATTAAATTCATATAATCCTGAGGATTATATGTGGATACCAACATCAGATGATAGGGAACGTAAGGTCCATATTGCGTTTAACAAAACTACAGTTGTACAGGTTATACAATTATTTGGTAATGTACATAATACTTATAATTATTGCTCTATTCGTATAGAAATGAGTAATGGTAAGCAGATTGTATTAAAAGAAATTGCTTATATGGGACAAGGTATATCGTATGTTTTTGATGAACCTGTGTCTTTAGAATGGATTGATATATATATGATAAACAATGCCTAGGTTTATCTGAAATAGAGTTATATAGTAATAATAAAGATATATATGATTATTGTCATATATTAGCAGATAATCAGTTTATGTATGATTGGGTTGTATATCCTGGTGAAAAAATTCCAATGATTACTCCTTATATTGAAAGTCTCAGAAAAGATACGATTACATATGGTAAAACAACACAAGAAAAACACTTATAAGTGGCTAATTAATGGCAAATATGTTGATATCATTGCATTACAGAGTACAATTGAGCGAGAGTTAAGTACTAGCCCTTTACAATTACGATTAGAGTCTAGTGATGGACTGGTATTTTGTGAAGCTACGATTCGTAAGGGCAGTTTTAAGGATTGGTGTTTGTTAAAATGGAATCAATTACAAGATAAATTGGCTTATATAAGAGCTAAATCAAAATATAAACAGGAATATAAAGCGGCACAGGCACATAAACAAGGAGGTATATAATCATGGAGAATCAGAATAGACCATTAGTATCTATTGTTATTCCTGTGTATAAAGCAGAAGATTATATTGCTAAATGCATCGAAAGTTTACAACAACAAACATATAGTAATTTACAAATTATTTTAATTGAAGATGGATCACCTGATTCTAGTGGGCATATTTGTGATGATTATGCTGCTAAGGATGATAGAATTACTGTTATACATCATAAACAGAATATGGGTGTTAGTAAGACCCGTAATGATGGACTTGCTAATGTAAAAGGGGATTATATCGCTTTTGTAGATGGTGATGATTATGTAGCACCATCTATGATAGAAGATTGTTTAACAACAATTGATGAGAAACAAGTAGATGTGGTTGTTTTTGATATCGCTGTTGTAGAAAACGGAAAGACAAGTCCACGTCATATGGATGAACGTTATTTCATAGATATTAAAAGTGCATATACTGCATTGATCGAAGATAAAATTCCGAACTATTTATGCAATAAATTCTTTAAAGCAAATGCTTGGAAAGAAATTCGATTAAAAAGAAAAATACAGATTTTGAGGATTTAATGATTATGCCATTAGTTTTTAAAAAAATCTTTCATCTGTATACTATTTACAAAAAAACACTCTATTTTTTTATAACTGTGATAATGAAAATTCCATCACGAGTAATTGGAGTGCAAAGAGTAAATATGGATTGTTCTGTTCCTATTTATACCGCCAACCATTAGCTGAAGAATTAGGTATGACAGACTTGTGCGATACTGTCGGCATAGAGCGATTCGTAGTGCCGTTGGGGGAATTGGTTTTAACTTGGCGAAACCAGAACTACAAGAAAAACAAGTTGAGCATATGTTAGAGTATTTAAAACAAGAGGAACAGTCTTCTGATATGCCTGCTATTGGTGCTAAATATCAAGTATTGCTATATGGTGCACTCCACGCACCGTTCATTTCAAAACTGTATGGACATATGATGTTTGGATTAGAACGAATCAAAAAATCTTTATAATTGGATAGGTAATTAATTTTATATCTAGATTGAAAATATATAAATATCGAGGCAACTTATGTCAACAATTACAGCTATTATATTAGCTCGCAACGAAGAACAGCATATAGAAGACTGCATAAAAAGTATTCAATGTGCAGATGAAATACTAGTTATAGATGATGGAAGTACAGATAGAACAGTTGAAATAGCAGAGACTTTAGGTGCTAAGGTTATACATCATGCATTAAATGGAGACTGGTCTCAACAACGACGATTTGGTATTAGTCAGGCATCATGTGATTGGATTTTATTTATTGATTCTGATGAACGAGTTTCGCCTGCATTAAATGATGAAATAAGAAAAGCGATACAAAGCGGAGAGAAAAAAAGCATATTGGTTATCTCGCTATAATATATTTCATCACAACTCTGCCACTCATGGTTCTATGCGACCAGATAAGGTATTACGTTTGATGCCAACAGAAGGAGCGACTGTTGAAGGTTTTGTACATGAAACCTTTATTAGCCCATTTCCACAAGATTCGTTAAAAGGAAAACTGTTTCATTATACCTACGATAATTGGACTCAGTATTTCAATAAGTTCAACAAATATACATCGGCAGCTGCTGAGAAATACCATGAACAAGGAAAACATTGTTCTTTTTGGAAGGATATTATATTTCGTCCTCACTGGGCATTCTTTAAGATATATATTTTGCAGAAGGGATTCCTCGATGGCAAAATAGGTTTCATCTTATCCTTATATCATTATATGTATACTGTTACAAAATATGTAAAACTATATTATTTAAATAAATCAAATGGGAGATTGTGATTTAATTAAGTAGTATTAGGAGACATATGAGAATTTATAGTGAGAGAAAGCCATAATATATAATGAGTGAACAATTTTTTTCTATCATTACAACAAAATATAAAATTAATGATATGGGCTCCTATATTGAGCACCATATTCCGAATCATATTTATGTGTATATATAATCCGTATACTACATGGCAAGGGTCGCTGGAAATCTGTATTTAGGTTCACTACGCTATGGCTTTTTGGTGGGGCATGGATTTTGATGCGTATGTATTTCTTTAGTACCCTTTAGTACTTGTGACGATTCCAGCATTATGGTTTGATACGATATCACCAATATGAAGATACTAGTACGCCTTATTGGATTAACCATTTACTCTTGTGTACTTTATATGCAGCATTTTGCAGGAAAAGATGATCTTTTTATAAGCATTTCCATGATACGTATAACTATATGGTTCATTATGGTAAAATCATGCAGAAAAAAGAATAATCTGATCGATGTATTCTTTTCAAATCAAGATAGAGGAATCTATTAGTCATTGGTTGGATTTATTCCAGTACGTATTATTTCCTGGTTAGCTGGTAGTGTATTTTTTTATCTTTGCCATCTATTCCTTATCCTGCTATAGATAGATACATGGATGGCAGTAGTATGGAATATATTGCTAGTCATTGTATCAGTTGTTGGATTTTATTGGTTCCGCTATGGTGGAACCTTATCTCATGATGATAAAGCCAGAATGGGATACGATTCCTACAGTTGTAAAAGAAGATATTTCTTTGCTCGTGCAACTGTACCTGATTTATGCGCATTGGAAATAGTTTATAAAAATCCGTTGCGTTCTGAGTATACTGCATCTGAAGAAGATATTGATAATGCTATTAATCGTGTTGTGCCTTGTGAATATAAAGATAATTGGCATGAACTTTGAATAATCCGCTATCATGCTTTTCAACGTTGCATCAGGTCCTCAGATTGACGAAAACCTAAGCATATTTTCTTTATTGTTGGTGAAAGTATCCCTCAGTGGTCGTTAGATGAAACGCTATAAGTCTCTTAATATTTGTCCCAGGATTTATGGAATTTTTAAAGATCAATCGCATACAGTTCAAATTCCTAATTTTCTTTACCAGCTGGTAATGTATCGAGACCATCGATTGTTAGTCTGTATGAGTGGTATCTATGATGCGGGCTTAGAAATCAATGAACGAGAAAGTTTCTGGAAGGAGTCATTTCCCGACATCCTTTGCATCATCAAATGAAGCGATTTAGGATATCAAACGATATATTGGTATGGTGGTAATGCATCGTATGGTAACTTTAATCACTTTGGTAAAGCTCAAGGTTTTGATCAAAGTAGAAAAGTGCTTCTATCTTCTGTGGACCTGATGCTCCCTAAAACATGGGTTGGTGTTTACGATCATGTATTCTTTAGAGAATATTGAGCAACAAATTAAATCAATTGATATACCTACATTCCATTTTATCTATACAACCTCTAATCATGGGCCGTATAAGATGGAGGATGACTTACTTGATTATGATCCACAAAAGGTTATGCCAAATGTGGGTGAGGATTTGCGCTCTAATAAAACGCGTAACAAGGAATTAGCGACTTACCGTTATAGTGATAAGGCGATATTTAATTTCGTTAAATCTATGAAAGATGCCTATCCAGACAGTCTCTTTGTGGTGACCGGTGATCATTCTAATCTATTTGGTTCTTTGAATAATACATCGTTAATTCATCGTGATTATACGTTGCGTGATACATTCTGTACGGTTGGTTTATTACAACATCCTGAGTTAGAGGATAATATGATCATTACTAAAAAAGGTACCCATATGAGCATTATGCCAACGATTATCGAGGCTATTGCACCTAAAGGATTTGAGTATTATTCTATTACTCCATCGTTATTTGAGGAGCAGCCTGAAACCTTGGTAACTCCTTATCAATGGATGACTGATACTATGATGGGTGATGTCCGTATGGATTATGGTGAAAGCAATATGCCTTCAACTGAGCCTGTGGAACAAGTTCGACCTATCGATAATCATGCTGATGAAGCACGCGATTGGACCTTACTAACAACTTGGTTGATCAATCATGAAAAGACACTGTTTTTTAAAAAGTAGATGAAAAATAAATACATATATGATTAAATATATATAGCTAATCACGATATATATTTTAAGGAGGGTATCTATGTCGATACTAAATGTAGTAGGCGCCAAAGTATGGGGCGGCGGAGAGCAATATGTATATGATATGTGCGACGAACTACATCGACGACAGATATCCTCTTTTGTTTTAGTAGATGAAACAAATCAGGAATTACAAGACCGATTTGCATCGGTAGCAGAGGTAGTAACCGATAATCTTTATTCATGTAAAGGTTTTTTATCTATTGGTTCTATTGTTAAACAAATGAACCAATATGGTATTGATGTTATTCAATGCCATTCCGGTAAATATATTTTGTTATGTATGGCATTAAAACGTTTAACAGGTGCAAAACTGATTTTCTATAAACATAATATAGTCCAGGCAAAAACTGATATTTACCATCGTTGGATTCAATCTCATGTAGATGCTTTTATTTGTGTATCTAAACAAGTGTATGATGCACAGGTTATACCTTCGATTTCTCAGAAATATCATCTAGTTTATAATGGTATTAATACGCACCGCTTTCCTACTATTGAGCGTGAACATAAAGATCAGAAGCAGTTTATTGTAGGATATGCAGGTCGCATTACAGAAAACAAGGGGATATATGAGTTATTAGAAGCCATTAAAATAATACATAATTGTAATGGTGATATTCGATTGCGTATATGTGGTGATGGTATTCATGATGCTATTCAAGAATTGCATCATTATATTATGCAATATGATATGAAAGATTATGTAGAATTTATTGGTTTTCAGCAGGATATGAATCGTTTTTATCGGTCTATCGACTGTCTAGTGGCTCCATCAAAAGTTCGAGAAGCCTTTGGACTTGTATTATGTGAGGCTATGTATTGTAAAGTCCCTGTTATAGCAAGTTCATCAGGAGCACAGGGAGAAATTATTGAAAATGGCGTGTCAGGTATTCTTATTGATACAGTTAATAGTGAAGTAATTGCTAAGGCTATTCAAAAGTTAATGCAGGATGATGTAATTCGCGTATCTATGGTAGAACAGGGATATAAGTGTGTGGAATCTACATTTACCATTGCTAAGATGGTGGATTCTATACTAACGATTATTCGTAATATGAGGTGATAAGGTGTTACAGTATATACAAAATCAATGGGCAAAGGGCCGTAAAATATATGGTAAGCGTAGTTGGAGAGAAACACGTCGCGTCGTATTGCATACCGTTCGTTCTATGAGCCGTCGTCAGCAAATGAATCGTTTAGAAAACTATTTTGCTAACTATAAACCAGATCCAGAGCTGTTACAACGCCAAATTGGTTTATATGAATTGATGACGCGTATTTTTTTCTATAAAGATTCTACAGTAGATGAGCGCTTAGATGCTATCATCAATCACTTTGATTACATACAAAATGTGTTCACTAATCAAGCTATTCAGTCCATGTACTCTGTGGATATGGATAATTTTCTAGATGATGTGAGCCGTATTAAGCGTGGTCTTACAGTATGGCAATCAGAAGATCTTAATATGAAAGCTCAACTATATTACGGCGCAGGGCAACGCAAGGAAGGATTGTTAACATTATTATTAACCTTGGAATCACAAGGTGTATATCATGCTAATTTCCGATTTGGTAAAGGTCTTAATGGGGAAAAAGCCATGTGGATTGGCACTATTCAGGGATATAAGGACGGTTTAGCTAACGCAAAAACAGCTACGAAAAAAATGTTCGGCTATCGCCCAAAAAACTTTATCATGTACTTGCTTAGATTAATTGCTCAACAATGTGGAGTAGAAACTATCTATGCAGTATCTGATGAAGGGTTTTATGCAAATACACATTTAGTACGTGGTCATCGTGCAAAGGTAGCAGAACTTGACTCCTTGTGGCAAGAAAGTGGTGGGAAACTTTCACAAGACCCAAGATTTTACATTGTTCCATTAGAGGAATACCGTAAACCGATAGAAGAAATAAAATCACAAAAGCGTAGCCAATATCGGAAACGTTATGATATGTTAGACCAATATGCAGCGAAAGTACAAGAAAATTTGAAACCGTATATAAAATAGGAAATCTGTTAGGGGAGAGTCATGAAACAGTGGATTTTAAAAAAACATGAGTTAGTATTAACTATTTTACTAATTATTATGATGTGTACAACTAGAATGTCTGTGGCCATTGGGAATGTGGTGTATGGATTATTGTTATTGATTACAATTTGTACATATTTTTATAAAGAGAAAAGAATTGTGTATAGTAGATTCTATAAAAACAATATGGGATAGCCTATGGCATTATGTTGCTATGTTTATTACCATCCGTATTTTTGTAGTGAAGATATTGGTAGGGCATTAAAGTACTTTTTTTAATATATATGTATGGAAAAAGTTTAATTGTATTACCTATACTATTATGTATTAAATCTAAATCTAAATTATATACTTTATTAATAGCATTCTTCCTATTTATGGGAATTAATTCTATAACGGCTTTTGTTCAACAGCTATTAGAATTTCGTGTTAGTGATGGTCGTTCTGGTGGTTTATTCAACGGATCTGTTATGGGCTTGGCTATGTTATTAGCATTGGCATTCCCTATATCTTTGATAGCTGTATTTGATAAAACTTTACCTGATAAGCTTCGGAAATCCGCGTTATTTTCTATTGTATCTATGTTGTTTGGTATGTGGGGAAATCAAAGTCGCGGTACATGGCTATTTAATGGCTTTAATGGATTATTGATTACATTGCGTTATGGTTTATCCAATATAAAATATTTGCTGATTGTAGGCTGTATTGCTATTGGTATTGTTGGGGTTGTGAGTCAGCATGACAATTATGTGGATCGATTTAAATCGACATTTAATACTACGACGGATGGTTCAAATCTTGGCCGATTATATGTGTGGGAAGCTGATAAACATATGATTATTGACCATATAGTTGCAGGTGTAGGTCCTGGGTTATGGCAACGTACGTATGAAGAACGATATAGATTACCTGAAGAAACACAAGGGCTAGGACATTCACATAATAATTTTTTACAAGTAGCAAGTGAATCTGGACTGTTGGGATTATTAGGATTTTTGGTATTTAATATATTTGTACTATATAAATCTATTCGGATGTATTTGAAAAATTATAATCCATATGATTTAAGTATTATCTTTGGATGGATTAGCTTTTATATTCTTATTTTGGATCCATTGATTACACATGGGGAAATTCATCGGGCATTAAAAATTTTCTGGATAGTTATGGCAACGGTGCTCCAGTTAAAAAAATATCTCATGAAATTACTAATGAGAATGAATCTACAATATAAAAAAAGCCTTACATTACAATGATTTTAAGAACTGTTTAAATGAATAATATATGAATCTATAGTATACTAATACTGATAAATATTTAGTGAGATTGTTGGTTATTAGTAGAAGAAAGAGGGTTGTTTACTTAATGAGTATATTAAGCGAGCAACCTTCTTTTTATTTGGGGATACTATGACAATATGTAGACATCAGAATGTAAGACTGGCTATTACAATGTTGATAACGATATTTGTTGATTATATAGCCATTATATTAGGTCTTTTATCTGCGTATCATTTGCGGATATCTTTATCATTGATTGAGGTGAGCCCTCATTTTAAGTTAGAAAGTATCTATACTTTTTATTATTGTACCTATCGTATTTTTTAGTAACTTTATATTTGAATGGTTCCTATCAGATAGATAAACCCTATTGGGATAAGGTAAAAACCGTATTTCGTAGCGTTACAATTGGTGTTATTGCTGCTATTGTTTTGATGTATACAGGACATGTAACGAATGATGTATCGCGCTTATTTGTAGGATTTAGCTATATATTTATTATGCTATTTATTACTGTATTTAGATTTATATCTCATAAAAATCTTAAATGCTCTTCAGATTTTGTATATACCTGTACTATTAGTGGGTGCTGGAAAAACAGCGGAATTAGTTAATAAATCGTTACAGCGTATGCCTGTTTCGTATTATAAAATTATTGGTTATGTAGATGATAATCCTAAATCTGCATCTATTGCTAAAGAATATCCATGCCTTGGTACTTTAATGATGTAGAAAATGTTATTAAAGATACAGGTGTACAAACAGTTCTTATTTGTGCACCGGGCCTTGAGTCTAAAAAATTGGTAGCCTTAATTAATCGACTACAACTATTGGTAAAACGCGTAGCCTTTGTACCTGAATTATTCGGTTTGCCAACAAGTAACATTACGGCTCGTGGCATGATGGAAGAGCAAGCTGTCATATTACGTGTACAAAATAATTTGGCCCGCAAGTCTAACCGTATTATGAAACGCATCTTTGATATTGTGGCTACCGTATGTGGTGGTATTTTGATTTTGCCAATCCTTGCTATCGTAGCTGTATTGATTTATCTAGATTCTCCAGGTCCTATCGTATTTGGTCACAAGCGCGTTGGCCAAGGTGGTAAAGAGTTCCCATGCTATAAATTCCGCTCTATGGTGCCGAATGCACAAGAGGCATTGGAGGTATATTTGAAAGAAAATCCTGCAGCTCGTGAGGAATGGGAACGAGATTTCAAATTGAAAGATGATCCTCGTGTTACAAGAATTGGTAAATTTCTTCGTAAAACGAGTCTTGATGAATTACCACAATTGTGGAATGTTCTCATTGGTGATATGAGCCTCGTAGGTCCACGTCCTATCGTGCGTGATGAAATCGTAAAATACGGCGACTATATCAATGACTTTTACCTTGTACCACCAGGGATTACCGGTGTATGGCAAGTTAGTGGTCGTAGCGATACTACCTATGAAGAACGAGTATTAATGGACTCTTGGTATGTTCATAACTGGTCCGTGTGGATTGATATTGTATATCTATTGAAAACTGTGTTGGCTGTCGTTAAATCGAAAGGGGCTTATTAGTCGGGGATTATGAGGGATAGTAGTTTTGATATTATGAAGGGGATTGCAATTTTGCTTGTTGTTTTGGGCCATTCTGTTCCAGACCAAGCAAGTGCTAGTGGTATTGCTAGTTATCCTTTATATTTGATGCGGACTATAATTTATAGCTTCCATATGCCTGTATTTTTCTTTGTAGCTGGCTATTTTATGCATATTCCTTTGAAAGAAGGATTCCAGAAATTTATAAAAGATAAAAAGTATACGTTTAATGGTTCCTTATTTTCACTATTGGATTTATTATATTTTTCCATTCAAATTACTTTTTATCAAAATTTCGCAAATCAGCAAATACATCCACAAGATATATGGAAAAATATTTATTGAATTAATCCTGATGGAGAACTATGGTTCTTATATTGTTTGTTCTTTATTTCAATCTTATTGCCTTATTGGTTAAACGTGTAAAGTTTAGGTTTACTAATCATTTCTTTCATAATTAGTATTTTTTTCTGAAAAACATCAACATCTTTCTCTATGCCAATGGTATCAGAAATATTATATTTTCAATTTTTTTCTATATTTTTGGTCTATATATAAAGAAATATATGCTATTAGATTATATGAAATCATTAGGAATAGCCCTTTACATCTCTTGTGATTTTTCAGTATAGGTAATTATGCATTACTACATGATATTAATGTACTAAAAATACTTACTCTTGTAACAGCAGTTTCGGGGATTACTATTACTTACTATATAGCTAATCAAATCCATTCTAGCATCGGTTTATATAAGACTTTTTTTGTCTTTTTTTAGGTACTGTGTCCATGGATATTTATATTTTTTTAGTGATATTGTTAAAATCCCATTCAGAATTGTACTTTGGTCTAAATTAGGATTGTATTATGAGGCCTTTTATAGTTTGTTTTTTTAGTGGCTACAATTTCTATCAATTTTAATAGGTTATATTTTAAGAAAAAAATCATTATTCACGACTACTATGTCTTGGAATGAAAAAATAAGGGTATACATATGAAAAAACAATTTGATTATTTAGTAGTCGGGGCAGGCCCATTTGGTACTGTATTTGCCCATGAAGCACACAAGCGTGGTAAGTCTGTACTTGTTATCGATCGGCGCAATCATATTGCAGGTAATCTATATTGTGAAAGCAAAGATGACATCAACATTCACGTGTATGGTGCGCATATTTTCCATACATCCTTAAAGCATGTGTGGGACTATGTTAATCAATTTGCTGAGTTCAATCACTATGTAAATAGCCCTATAGCAAATTATAAAGGTGAAATGTACAATTTACCGTTTAATATGAATACCTTCTCCAAAATGTGGAATATTCGAACTCCAAAAGAGGCGCAGGACATCATTACGAAACAACGGGCTGCTATTACAAGTAAACCAAAGAATTTAGAAGAACAAGCCATTAGCCTTGTAGGTACAGACATTTACGAAAAGCTCATCAAAGGCTATACGGAAAAACAATGGGGCCGCAAATGTACAGAATTGCCAGCTTTCATCATTAAGCGTTTACCAGTTCGTTATACATACGATAACAATTATTTTAATGACCGTTTCCAAGGCATTCCTATGGGCGGTTATACGAAGATGATTGAACGCATGTTAGAGGACATCGAAGTTCATTTAGGCGTAGACTTCCTCAAACATCGCGAAGAATATGAAGCCTTGGCAGATAAGATTATCTATACAGGTCCTATTGATGAATACTTTGGTTATTCTGAAGGTGTTTTAGAATATCGTGGCCTTCATTTTGAAACAGAACGTCTTGAAGAGGAAAACCATCAAGGCGTTGCCGTTGTGAATTATACAGAAGGTGATATTCCTTATACGCGTATCATCGAGCATAAACACTTTGAATTTGGTACACAACCTGTTACATATGTAACTAAAGAATATCCAAAAGACTGGAAAATCGGAGAAGAAGCCTATTATCCAGTGAACGATGTAAAGAATTTAGACCTTTACACAAAATATGTTAAAAAGGCTGAAACGATTTCCAATGTTATCTTTGGTGGTCGTTTAGGGGAATATAAATATTACGATATGGATAAGGTGATTGCTAGTGCCTTGGCATTAGTAGAAAAAGAGTTAGCCTAAACAAGTTTTCATATGGTAAGTAGATAGACTTGAGAGACAACACTCATGTAGGAGAGTACTAGTGAATATTAAGATTTTAGTAGCTACACATAAGCAATATTGGATGCCAGAGGATTCCGTATACATGCCAATCCATGTAGGTCGAGAAGGCAAAGCTGATATTGGTTATACCGGTGATCATACAGGAGATAATATCTCCTCAAAAAATGCGAATTATTGTGAGTTAACAGGCCTTTATTGGGCTTGGAAAAACCTTGATGCGGACTATATCGGTCTCGTGCATTATAGACGCTACTTTACGCGCAAAGAGGTGCGTTCCGTAGAGGATAAAAAGAACCAAATCCTTACAGGAGCGGAATGGGAAAAAATACTTTCAGAATATCCTGTAGTCGTAGCAGATAAGCGTAAATATTATATTGAATCTAACCGTTCTCACTATAATCATGCTCATCATAGCGACGGGCTTGATGCGGCAGGGCAAATCATCGCTGAAAAATATCCTGAATATAGCGCAGCTTTCACAAAGGTTTGTAATCGCACTTGGGCGCATATGTTCAATATGTTTGTAATGCGTCGCGACCTCTTTGATCAATACTGTGAGTGGATGTTCTCCATTTTAGAAGAGATTGAACATCGCGTCGATATTTCCGATTATGACACATACGAAGCCCGCATCTATGGTTTTGTAAGCGAAATCTTACTCGACATATGGCTTGAAGCGAATAATATCAACTATAAAGAACAAAATGTATCCTTTATGGAGCCACAAAACTGGTTGAAAAAAGGCAGTTCCTTTGTATTGCGTAAATTTGGTTTACAAAGTAAAGGATAGGTATCATTGTGAATCCGGTACTATCTATCATTGTTGCAGCATATAATGCGGAAACTACAATTAAACAAGTTATAGACAGTGTATATTCACAGGATGTTGATAGATCTTTATATGAATTAATCATCGTAAATGACGGGTCCAAGGACAAGACAGAGGAGTTGCTCGACTCTTTGGAGAGTATCTATCCTGATATGTGCCTTACTATTCGTCATATTCCTAATGGTGGCGTATGTAATGCTCGTAACTATGGCATGTCCATTGCGCGTGGTGAATATGTAACCTTTATGGACTCCGATGATTACTATGGTGAAAGAATCCTTTCCTCCTTTTTCGAGAAATATAACCAGCATCCACAAGTAGATTTTTGGAAATACGGTGCTGTTGAACATTATATTGAGCATGGTGAAAGCCTTCGTGACAAGGTAAACGACGTGGCGGATTTTCTATCTAGTGATGCTACAGGTATTTTACGAATGGCTCTTGAAATGGAATATATTCCTCTCTTTGGTTATGTGTGGAACGGATTTTATAAACGATCTATCATCGAAGAGCATCATATTCAATTCTCATCGGAATATATTATGGAGGACTTTATGTTCTCCTTTGAATACTTGACCTATGCAAAGTCTATGGGGACTATTCCTCATGTGTATTATCACTATATGCTTTACTTAGATAAGACTAGTCTTTCTAAGAAATGGGAGCCAAAGTACTACGAAATGTATCGTTTAAAGGTGCAAACTATTCATCAATATATGGTTAATGCAGGTATTGATGATGCACAGTGCTACCAATTGTTGAGTGTGTTATACGTTAAATATATGTATTCTGCACTAGAGCGGATGGGCGCAGTTTCTTCGCTAGCTGGTAAATATAAATGGTTACAGCAGTTATGGCAAGACGATGTATATAAGGCTATGCAACCTCACATGAATGGTGGTGCCTCTCTCATCGGGGTATTATCTGGATTGCTTAAATATAAATGGAATTTAGGTATTATCGCATGTACAGAGTGCATTTCCTTTGTGCGCCATCGCTTAAAAGGTCTATTTGCAAAGATTAAATCTAATTAGTATATAGTATGCAATAATCGGTAAGCTTAAATTTTCAAGGAGATAAATTTGTATGAATAGAATTCAACTAACATTAAAGCAAATTAAAGAGCGTGAATTAGCAATCCTAGATAATGTTAGTGAGTTTTGTGAAAAAAATAATATCCGTTATTATCTTTTGCGGAGGTACTCTTCTTGGTGCAATTCGTCATAAAGGTTTTTATTCCGTGGGATGATGATATCGATATTTGTATGCCACGCCCTGATTATGAACGATTTATAAAATTGTATAGTGTAAATAAAGGTGAATATTCTATATTTTTCAAATCGATTAGGTACGTTAAGTTCCCCATTTACCAAGGTTGTCGATCCAACTACAAATATTCATAGTAAATATGATACCTCAGATAGATATAATCATTTATGGATAGATATATTTCCCGTGGATGGATTACCTGAAAGCTTAGATATAGTAATGAGTATCTATAAGAAATGTGATATGTATAGACGTATTTTATTACTTTCAGATTCTGTGCTAGGGGAAGGTACAAATACATTTAGAAAGTATATGAAATATATTTTAAAACCATTAGCTTGTATATATGGAAAACAGCGTTGTATCAATAAGATTGAAACAATCGCCATGGAATATAAGTATGGTAGCACTCCATATGTGGGTGGAATTACAAATGGATTATATGGTATTGGAGAACGAATGAAGTTATCTGAATACGAGATACCAGTTCTAGTAGAATTTGAAAATAGACGGTTTCCAACATTTTCTTGTTGGAAAGAATATTTAACGAACCTTTATGGCGATTATATGACACTACCACCAGAAGATAAACGTAAAACACATGATATGGCGGTTTATGTATTAGGTGAGAATAGATGAATAAACTAATTAATATTGCAAAAAAATAGCAATTTATGCAAATATACAATCTTTTTCTTGTACATAAAAAGTAAATCTGAGAGTGCACATAATTTATTATTATTTGAATATGTTGGTGTTGGCGACTTATTGTGTGCATTAGACTCAATAGATCAACTTCATTCACATTATTTAGCTAAGGGTGAGTGTTTATGGATTGCTATTCCTCAGTCACTGGCGATAGTTGTTAAAAAAACTACGTCCACATTGGAGTGATTTATTAATCATTGTAGACTTTAATTATACTCATAGATACGTATATGATAGTTTTAAAAGTAATGTACATGCTTTTATTAATACATTCGTGGAATGATATTATTATTTATTCTTCTTGGGGAAAAATATTACTTTTTTTATTATGTAATGCTATTGGATTTAAAAAGAGTTATTTATCCCAAATGGGGCGGAATGACACAGTTTCGTAAAAAAATATATCTGTTGGCATTCCACAAACAGCTATGAGGTTTACGATGTATAGTTTGATTATATCTGCTGCTATAGGGAGAGATATAAAATGTGGTATTTCACAAATAGCATTAATTACTGATAATCCTATAAAAAGATAAGTATTGTGTAGTATCTATGTGTATTGAAAATGGTCATGCTTATCCATATCGTGTATGGTTAATTGATTATTTTATAGAAGTTATTAAATGGATACTTAATAATACCTCTTGGAAGGTTATTTTGACTGGTATTAAGTACAATGAAGAGGTTGAGAATGAGGTCAATTATGTATTTGGATATGATGATCGTATTATTAATATGATGGGAAAAACGAATTTCGAAGAATGGATGTCTATTATTCGAGATGCTTGTTGTATTATCTCTAATGATACTGGAGATGTTCATATGGCAGCCAGTTTAGATACGAAATCTTTTGTTATTGCTGGATATTGGGATTATGGACGTTTTTTACCATATGATGAATTTATAAAATTTAACAATGTGCCTACTCCTATATATGGAGAAGAGCCTAGCTGTAAATGGTGTCGTTTAGATGGATTATTTAAAAGTAACTCAAAAAGCTTGGAAGCAAAAAGGAAGTGCGATGCTATGGTGAAAGAACAATCTATTTATGCTTGTTTAAAAGCAGTGACTCCTGAATCGGTTATTAAGGAAATAAAATTATGGATGCACTAGTATCAATTATTATACCTACATATAATACTAAGCTTTTATATAGATCGATGTTTACAGAGTATTATAAATCAGTCTTATAAAAAAATATAGAAATTATAGTTATAGATGATGGTAGTGCTGATCAGACCGCAGATTATATAATTAGTCAATATTCTACAATAGCCGTATATAAACAGGCTAATAAAGGTGTATCCTCTGCACGTAATTATGGAATTGATGTAGCAAAAGGGGAGTATATTCTTTTTGTGGATAGTGATGATTGGATTGATATGAATGTAGTAGAATTGCTTTTAGAAGGCATTCAAAAAGGTAAATGTGATATGGCTATGATAGGTCATATTAGGGAGTTAATGCAAAGTGGTACACAGGTTTTTAAATATGCAAAAAATTATGGGACTCAAAATATATTTCATGATTTACCTAGTATGATGCAGGAACGTAATGAATTTATGTTTGCATCGCCTTGTGGAAGAATTTACCGAAATTCAATTTTGCAGTCTAAACAAATCCGTTTTAATACTTCTATATGCTATGGTGAAGATAGACTTTTTAATATGGAGTATTTTAGTTATGCGCCGCATTATGTTGCAGTAAAAGATTGTTATTATCATTATACTACGCAAGAACGTCAATCTAGCGTAGCTACTTTTTTTCTGATAAACGATTACATGATGAATGTTATGTATTAGCTAAAGAACAGCAATGGATGCGTAAATTTAATATTTTTAAATAATCAAAAGGTTATAAGTCAATTTATAATATCCGTTATACGCTCATTGTTAGAGGCTTTATATTTCTCAAATGAAACAGCATATTTAAAAAAAGGGCTTAATATATTACGTACTATAAGAAGTTCTGTGGATATACCACTTGAAACATATGAATTTAAACATAAAATACTTTTTTTACTTGTTACCGATATAATCTTATATTTATTATATATTTATATTATCGTTATAAGATTTTTTTCTGAAATGAAATAATAAAAATATAGATTATTAGTAAGTTTTTGATTAGTTAAGAAATGAAAGGATTAATATGAGACCAAGAGTTATTTCATACCAACTTTTAAAAGAAATTATTCTAGAATATAAAAAAATACTTCTTATCTTGATGGGCGTTTTTATAGTTTTTTTCTTTTGTTAGCTTTTTCTATTACCAAAACAATATACATCTAAGGTAATGATTCAAGTAAAGTCACAAAATAGTGCATTAGGTGCATTAGCCAATAATACAGCATTACTAGCATTAACAGGTATTTCTGGTGGTGATTCTGTTTTAGATTACATGTCTGTACTAAAGAGTGAAAAGGTTATTAATCCTGTTATTAAAAAATTAGGTAATGAAGATGCAGAAAAAGAGAACTTTGATGCAGATGATTTTGTAAAAAAATATATGCAAGTGGATAATCCTCGGGGGACATCTATTTTGTCGTTTACTATTACTGCAGATTCACCGGAAAATGCTCAACGTATTGCACAAGATGTAGTAGATTCATTAAGAAATGCAATTGCTGATGTTAGTTCTACACAAGACTCTACTTTAGTTGGAATCTTGGAGAAAAAAAGAATGAAGTTGCTAAACAAAAAAATGGATTCAGATGTGGCAGCTCTTGAAAAAAATATAAACAAGAAAATGGTGTTTTTCTCCAAGTGAACAAGAAAAAAATTTTGTTAGAACAAACTTCTGGATATGAAAAAAAGCAAAAAGCAAATGAGTCTGTAAAAATTAATACAAACTCTGCTATATTAAGTTCTGTTGAATCTCAAATTGATACTCAAAAATCAAAAGTTAATAGATTCTCAAATGGCTGATAATTCTGAAATTCAATCGATCCGTAAAGAATTGTTTAGTGAAAATGAAAAAAATTAGCCAAATTACAATTTAAATTTACAGATGACTACCCAGAAGTTGTAAAAGTTAAAAGAAAACATTGCTTACTTAGAAAGTGAATTATCTAAGACAGTAGCGAAATCTATTGCTTCTGAAAATGTAACAATTAGTCCTGTTCAAATGGACTTATTACAAAAAAACGAGTAGTTGCTAAAAATAATATTGAAGCTGCACAGGCTGCTGTTGCTCAGCTCGATGCATTGAGTAAAGAAAATGTAGAACAATCTAATCAGTTATCTCAAAAATCCGTTAAATTTTTTTAGAATTACAACGAAATGCTAAAAGTATCTTCAGATACATATAATTTATTAACTAAGAGTCTAGAAGAATTGAAAAATTAAAGAGAATATTGAAGGTATGGATATGCGTGTTATTAATGCACCAACATTACCATTAAAACATTCTTGGCCACGTAAATTATATGTAATGATTGTTGGTGGGTTATTATATTTAGTTGTTGCAGGTACATTTATATATCTTCAATATGCTAGACGTATGACTGACACGAAAGACTAGGTGATCCTATGATATTTTTGGATTGGTTTAGCTTTATTTGTGGTTATATCTATATTATTGGAACGATTAATTCCGATTCAGTATAAAAAGATTTGTACCTATCCTTGTAATAAGTGTATTAACATTCTTTGGATTATTTAGATATGAAATTGGTGCCGATTACGATTGGTATGTTGTTTTATTTAATACAGTTAAACTTGATGATTTATATCCCGAACAGTCTTTTTTTATATTTAGTAGAAGTACTTAGATATTTTTAACTTTTTCTTATCAAATGTTGTTTATTGCCCTATGAGCTGCCGATTATGTTAATTTTATGGAATGCTATTAGGTACTATACAAAAAGATACGGAAACTCAAATATTAATAATTGCTCTTTTTTTCTGTTTACAATATTCATTTTCATTGAATGGTATAAGACAAGGACTTAGTTTGGTACTTATATTTTTGGGGATATAGATATTGTCTAGAACGTAAGTTATGGAAATATTTATTAGTTTTAGGGCTAGCTGTTATAATTCATTATAGTGCTATCATTGCAATTTTTATCTACTTTATACCTAGAAATGTATATTCATGGTATAAGTATATGATTATATTCCTTATTACTTTTGTTATTTTTCAAACTGAATATTCTATTATCTCTTCTATCAGTCATTTTTGGGGGGTTACAGGTAGAGGGGCGTTATTTAAGTTATGTTTCTGAGGTTGATTCGATTGCATCTTCGGGTTTGTTTATGTTTTTATCAGTTCTTTTTTTGTTTTTAATCTCTAGAGCTGCAATTTTACAAATAAAACCGGAATTAAAGTCAGTTATGAATGTTTGGTTTATAGGCATTTTAGTGCATCTTTTTATTTTTCCTTTTTCGGCCCCAATTACGCGGTTAGCACGGTATTTTTGAATATTTTATTATTCTCATTATGCCTTTTTACGATACAGTTTTTAAATTCTATCGCTTTGTTACAAGTTAAAGATAAGATATACAACTTTAAATGGGGATATATACTATTATTTATTTATATGTTTACTTTTATAACTGCTATACAAGGGATTCCCCACGACTATAACTCCAGTTGGCGTAACCCATATCCTTCAAGTATGAATATCGACTACCAATTTAACTTTAAGATTTTTGATTGGTAGAGTAGGAGAAATAATATGTCTCAGAACTTTTCTACACAGCGAAAGGTTGGCACCTTGTTGTCCTATGCACTCTTACTGGGCAATACGATTGTCAACTTAGCCTATGTACCGATTCTACTATCTTTTATCGGTGTTGCTGAGTTTGGTTTGTATCGATTGCTTGGATCTATTATTGCTTATTTTAACGTATTAGATTTTGGGTTATCTGCAACGATTACCCGATTTTTAGTAAAATATAAGACCTTGCAAGACCAAGAGAAAATCGACAAGCTATTAACAATGTCCCTCATTATTTACGTAGGTATTGGGATACTCCTTAGTCTTATAGGTCTCATATTCTATTTATGTATTCCATATATTTTTGGAGCTACCTTGAATTCATCTATGATTGGTAGTGCTCAAAATATCTTCTTATTGCTCTTATTGAATTTATTGGTGCTCTTTGGTTCTAAGGTTTTTGATGCGGTTATCATTTCTGAAGAGCATTTCATATTTCACAGATCTATTAGTTTACTACAAATTTTGCTACAACCCTTTGCGATTATTGCTATGATTATATTTTATCCATCTGCAATGAGTGTTGTTCTTGTACAAACGATCTTTAATGTGCTATTGGTGATTGTAAAAGTTTTATACTGTCATAACAAATTAGGTACTAGATTGGTGTATCGTGGCTGGGATAATGAGATAATTCTAGCTATGAGAAATTTATCCCTTAGTACATTTGTAGTTGCTATCGTGGATCAAGTATTTTGGCAAAGTAATCAGCTCTTATTGGGGATGAAGATTGGGGCTGAATCGGTTGCAGTATATGCGATTGCGAGTCAAATTTATATTAATTATATGAATATATCACTTGCTATCTCCAGTACACTATTACCGAAAATTACTGCTATGGTTACCAATCATTGTAGTGATGAAGAGTTACAAAATTTGTTCCTTAAAATAGGGCGATTACAATTCTATTTATTGTCCTTAATTCTCAGTGGATTTATTATATTTGGACATAGTTTCCTTCACTATTGGGTTGGAGATAATTTTAATTTAGTATATATCATTACATTACTTATCATCGTACCATTTACAGTGGATTTAATACAGAATGTAGGTTTAGCTATTATGCAAGCTCGCAATGTGTACCATGTGCGCGCTGTAGTTTATGTCCTCGTTGGTACATTAAATGTAATTCTTGCGTACTTCTGGATTGATTCGTACGGCATTGTTGGTGGTGCAGTAGCCACGGGATTTTCTATGTTACTAGGAAATGGATTTATTATGAATGTATATTACCAACGTTATATGAAGTTGAATATTATTCATTTCTGGAAAGAAATTTTTCCGCTTATCTATCGTTACTATCGTAGTAACTATAGTGGGGTTATATATTGTTCCGCATATTGATTTAAACAAATCCATTTATATTTTTAGTTGTTAGTATGTTAGTATACGCTTTTATTTACTTTTGGACTTCAACGTATTATTAATTTTTAATACCTATGAAAAGCAGTTAAGTGATTCAGTTTTAGTTAAATTGAGATTAAAGAAAGGGTAATATTAAGGAGATAAACATGAACAAACGTAAGTTATTAATGTCTGTTGTAGGTGCTTGCTTGCTAGGTAGTGTAGTTATGGTAAATGCAGCTGGTGTTGAGTATATGGGTAGTATTTCCACTTCTTATAATCAAGATGTGCAAGATGTTTCTGTTGTAAGTAGTCCTGTTAATGGTAAAGAGATTGTTACATTTAAAACCAAACATCCTACAAAGCAACAAAAATTAACAATGGTATTAGAGAATGGAGAGTACATTAATCCGAAAGACAGTGTATTTTCACTTGCTCGTACAGATATTGGTGAATATCGTTTATCCAAGTATGACAAAATTAATCTTCATATGCTAGGCTATAGCAATGGTGAACTTGGGTTCTCTGGTGGTAGCGATGCAACTAGTAAATCTGGTATTACACTCATGATTGGCCCAGATGGTCGTGTTAATACACCTTATACAGGTGTTGTTAAACTATCTGGTCTTACTTTAGAAGAGGCAACGGTTGTATTAAATCAAAAATTCTCTAGATATGTACATGATCCAGATATTACGATAAATGTATCTGAATATGGTGGTCGTCAAGTTTATGTGATGGGTGAAGTGCCAAAGCCTGGTATTTATCGTTTAGGTGCTGATTATATGAATGTATTTGCTGCTCTTTCCAGTGCACAAGGTACTGCTAGAAAAGCTAGACCACGTCATATTCAAGTAGTACGTGTTATTGATGATACAGTATATGTGCGCGAGGTAGATATGGAAGCTTTCATTAAGAAGCAAGATATTAAACAGAATATTGCTCTTGAAGATGGTGACATGATTTATGTACCTAAATCTCATCGTATTATTCCGAGTGATATTGCACCATTTGCTTCACTTGCATATACACTTCATAATATGATTGATTAATATTAGTTTAACTGTGGAGAGCGTATTATTATGAATGTAGCTATCATTTTTGCAGGCGGTACAGGACAGCGTATGAGCTCGACTGGAGTTCCTAAACAATTTCTATTGGTGCATCAAAAGCCAATTATTGTTCATACGTTGGAGCATTTTCAAAATTCGCCCAATATTGACAAAATTATCGTGGTATCTTTAGAATCTGGTATTCCTCAAGTGAAGTCCTTAATAGTTAAGTTTGGTTTAACTAAGGTTGTATCTATTATTGCTGGTGGCAAAACAGGACAAGAGTCTATATTTCATGGATTAGAGGAATGTCGTAGATTATGTGATGATGATACGATTGTATTGCTTCATGATGGTGTTAGACCAATTATTAATGAAAATATGATTGAAGATTGTATCTCTTGTGTACTTCATCATGGGAATGCTATTACTGTTGCACCAGCTACAGAAACAACTTTCATAAAAGGTGCTGAAGTTAATACAGCTGGTAAAATTCTTGATAGATCACGATGTGTGATTGCTAAAGCTCCTCAATGTTTCTTTTTAGGTGATATTCATGCAGCGCATCTCAAATCAAATGATGAAAAATTAGAATTCATTGATTCTGCATCGATGATGCAATACTTTGGTCATGAATTATATCTAGTGGAAGGTTTGCCAGCAAATATTAAGATTACAACACCGATTGATTTTTATACATTTAAATCATATTTAGATGTACAAGATAGTATGAATGTAATTGGATTATAAGTTAGTTAAAGGATAGATAATGAACACAGTACTATATAATGAATTGATTCGGACTGTTGATAATAGTAAGGATTTATTTAATTTCTTCAGAAATCGTACTATTTTAATTACTGGTGCTACTGGTTTGATTGGGTCTATGTTAATCAAATCAATAATGACAGCCAATGATATGTTACAAACAAATATTCATGTAATTGGACATGTGCGTAATATGGATAAGGCAGAGATTATTTTTTTGATGGTTTTTAATCAAGATATGGTTACCTTTACAAATATAAGTATTAAGGATATAGGTAATCATATTGATTATATTGTTCATACTGCATCACCAACACAGTCTAAGTTCTTTATTAGTAATCCTGTTGAAACGTTACATGCATCAATCAATCAAACGGTAGAATGTTTGGATGTTTCAAAAAAACAAAACATTAGTAAAATGGTATATTTATCCTCTATGGAGCAATATGGCATCCAATATGAGGATAATCAAAACATGACAGAAGATGATTTAGGCTATATTAACCATCTTGATACTCGTAGCTCTTATTCAGAAGGTAAACGCACTTGCGAATGTTATTGTTATGCTTATACTAAGGAATACAATGTTAACGTAACGATTGCTCGATTAGCACAAACTTTTGGGCCTGGTGTATTTGGTGATGATAATCGAGTATCTATTCAGTTTGCTAAAAGTGCATTACAAAATAAAGATATTGTATTACATACAAAAGGTGAATCTTTATCTAATTTTTGCTATATTACAGATGCTATTATTGGTATTTTAGTATTATTAAAATCAGGAGTAGTAGGCGAGGCATATAATATTTGTAATAGTAATGAAACTAGAAGTATTTATGATATTGCTAAACTTGTAGCCGATGAAGTAGTAGATGGTCATATTTCTGTTGTTATAGATATTTCTGCAACTAATTGTTATGGTTATGCGCCTACCGTGAAGTATTATTTAAGTTCAGATAAGCTTCAGGCATTAGGTTGGAAACCAGAAATTAATATGAAAGATGGTTTTCAATTACTCATAGATTATTTACAACAAAAAAATAAATTTAAATTAGTATTTTGTTCTTTTTGAAACATATACCTTTATCGAAAAAAATCTAATAAAGTTTATGTTTAGTTTATTGTCCCCTAACACACCATTTTTTTGTATAATTTATATGTAAATGAAGTTATCATGAAAATGAGTTAAACTGATTTCATATTATGAGATAAGTATATATAGAAAGTATGTTGATGGGGTGCTAGCATGGGGACATATGTATTGACTGTAGGAAATAAACAACCGATTCATATGAAAGTTATGAATACAGCTAATGATGTAGTTGTTAGCGGGCAACTACATCGATATCGTCTTGATTATGATATGGAAACCAGTGCTGCCATCTTACGCTTTTCATTGCAAGGCTCAGATACCGTATACTCATTACAACTAGGTAAGGCGGATACAACCCTTGAAACGGAGCCCATGACACCACAAGAGATTTTCTTTACCATTGTTAATTTCCTTGGTGAGATTATTCATAAGGCAAAATCCTTTGGTCGTACATTGGCTATGAAACTAGATGATACTGCATCTCGTGTATACGTGAAAGACTTGTTACAAACACATGACACATATCGTGTATTTACTGGTCAATTAGCGTACTAATATATTTGTAACATAAACATAATATTGATAGAACCCCAAAAAATGAGGCATCGACTATGATTGATGTCTCATTTTTTGTGTATGTATGCCGAATAGGCATGACTAAACCCCCAGTTAAACTGGGGGTCGGTAAAAAATTCTTAGAGAAAAGGAAAGAACCTCCTAGTGGTAAAATGAAGTTGGTCTGGCAACCACAACATTTCAACATAGGAGGTTCAATGTCAATGAATGACGTAAAAAGCTTATCACATAGTAAATGGAGATGTAAATATCATATTGTTTTTGCACCAAAGTATAGAAGGCAAATAATTTATGGACGGATAAAAGCTGATGTAGGTAAAATTTTAAGAGATTTATGTAATAGAAAAAATGTAGAGATTATAGAGGCAGAATGCTGTTAAAGAATATAATGACCCGTTTACGGGTGAGCCGGTAAAATAGGCAAAATAAAAGCCCCCGAGTAGGGGGCAGCCAGTGGTAATAGAGTGGTTGTCAGATCATTCAAAGCCCTCTTTAGAGGGCCACCACTAGAGAAAGACCCTTATAGGGTCAGAGCAAACCACCCGTTCTACGGGTGGTTATGATTCATACTATTCAGCATCCATTAAACCCTTCGATATACATAAAATACGTTTATAATATTTAATTTTTGTTATATTGACTGCATATATATATATATATAATAGATGCGAAATAATTTATGAAGAAATTTTCATGAATTTTAAATGTAGATTTGTGTATATGTAGAAAGGGAGTAGACTATGACTACAGGATTATTGACGAAAGTCGTTGTCGGTGGTGTTGTGCTATGTGGCGTGTGTGCACCTAGCTTTGCAGCAGACCGCACAACAGATACAGCAGCTGCTAATGGTATGAGTGCAGCGGTAGTATCTTCACTTAATGAATCTATGCATGGTGATCATGCCAAAGATTGGATGAAACGTACTAATGTAGGCGTTACATTCCAACATCACTGGAAACCTCAATATCATATTGAAACAGTTCAACCATTGGGCCATTTTGATGAACAATCTAAGCATGTAATCTTTACACAAGATCGCATTGCTAATGAAAGTGATTTGGTACGACGTTGAACGTTGGTCTTGGTTATCGTGTTCTTAATGAAAGCGAGACTCGCCTTGTCGGTGTAAATACATTCTATGATTATGGTTTTAAACGTCATCATGCTCGTATTGGAGGCGGCGTAGAATACTTTACAGGTCAAAATGAATTCCGAGCTAATGTGTATAAAGGTGTATCTGGAGAAAAAGAAATTGATGCAACAAATCACATCTTTGAAAAGGTCGTAGACGGATATGATGTTGGCTATGCTACTACTTTTAAAAATGCTCGTTGGGCACGTGCTTATGTAGAAGGATACCATTGGGACTTTAAACATCATGACGACCAAAATGGTTTTAAAGTAGGTGCTGAACTACAAGTTACCCCTAATATTTCTGTTGATGCGGGCTATAATAAATCTACACATCATTCTGGCGATGCCTATGGCAAGATTATGTACACATTGGGTAAAACTGACTTTGCTCTATTTGGTGGTAAACATAGTGATGACTCTGTTAGCACTGTACGCTCAAAAATGCTTGATAAAGTGCGTCGTAATAACAATATCGTTGTTGAACGATATCAAAAAGATGCGCCAACTGTACAATCTGATACTGTTACATTCTCAGTTCGTGTACGCTAAGGGGGATCAAGTATGTTAAAGAAAATTACGAGTATTGGTATTGCTGCATTTATTCTTGCTAGTGGTGTAGCATCAGCTAAGATTATTAATAGAACTACTGAAATTAATGGTGAGATTTATGGGGCCGCTATTCATAATACAGATCCAAGTATAGGTTGGGTAGATATTGGTATGCCTGTTGAATCGGTGGCCGGTAATGTGCCAAGTGTTGTTAAAAGCGCTAATGACTTGCCTGTAGGTCATTATGATAAAATCCGCTATGAACATGGTCCATTCACATTTAAGGGATACATAGAGGTTACTGATGACCAACCGCAATATAATGGTATCTATACAACTACAGGAGACTATGATTCAGTGTACCATGGTCCAAAGTTTAAAAAGACTGATGATGTAGGACAAGCTCAAGCAACTCCTCTTGGTATAACTGGCACAGCATATAATCAAACTGCTGAAGATGATGCAATAGGTCCAAATGGTGAAGGCGTGTATAGTTACCAAAGTGGAGCTAATCGCCAAATCGATGAAGGTGCTATTAGCTTAACTATTAGTGATGTTAATGGACAACATAAAGCAGATCGTACAGATATATCTATTGTTTTAGATAAATCCTTCCTATGGTTTGGTAATGGCTGGGTAGATGTAGAGGGAGATAATCGTCCAATAGATGTCTCTTTTATTGGTACAACCACAACTGATGCTACATTGACATTAGGTAGCCATGCAACTGATCCGAATAATGCTGGGGATACATTGGTTTGGAAAGAAAATCCAGATGGATCAAAAGAAATTTATACAGATAGTATTGATGCACCAGAAATCCATTTTGAACATGAATAAGAGATAATTTTAAACTTTCATATACTCATTATTATCATAAAAGAACCATAAAACAGAAATATACATTCTGTTTTGTGGTTCTTTCTATATTTTAAAATCTCTCATGTATATATATTCTCCCCCTTCTGTTATAATTATGAATAAGAAATGAGTCACAAATTAATTGTATTCAGGAGGGATTCATTATGTTTCATCTATCTAGACGGCAATTATTGACGATGGTTGTTATATCTGCTGTATCGGCACCGCTCTGTGCATGGGCAGCCGCACCCGAGCAAGGGATTACATCTCATGGTATTGTGTATGCACGGCATGGTGGTACGTATCGGGCTGAGCAGCCAAGTAGTATGTTTATATATGGCGCAAAGGCTTATGAAGATAGTCATATTGTATTAGACAAGGTTATATTAGATGATCCTAGTATGACATCGAATCGCCGCGCTTTTTTTACAGCTGAGGATAGTACTATCGATGTACGTCGTGGTTTGTTAAGGCTGGTGGTTCACCAACGGGATTTTTGGCACAGGCTAACAATGGCACCATCAGTATTTGTATAGCCCTACGTTAAATACACAGTTTACGACGCAACCCTTAGAATTGGAAAGTTATGTGAATGTATTAGCTGGTGCTAGTGATCGTAGCCAAGCGGGGACGATTCGTCAGTATGAAACGTATCCTATTTATGTGAATCGATTATCTGGTCATGTAAATGTGTTCTTTGAGCATAATGAGAATGATAATGATGATATTGATGAAAGCACATTGCCAGCCAATAAGATTTCTGATGGCCAAACCGCCTATGATTACTGGGGCGGTAATATATATATCCAGTCGGCCACACCTGGGGCAGCGGTTCATGTAGTGACGAACCCTGTAGGGCTCAATACAGCAGATACGCAACAAGTAGAAACTGTGTTAGGCCATTTGGCGAATAAAGTGTATTATACGAATTATGCACATGGGGAACGGAATTTGACGGGGACTGTTGGCATTGCGGCTCATGATGATCAACCTGGCCATTTTGTAACGATTCAGAATGGAAATGGCACGACGCTTGAAGGGGATATCGAGTGGCAAGCTGATCGAAATGGGCAAGGCCGATATCGCGTAGGCTCTCTTGGTCGTGTGTATACCGGGCCGACAGATACGCTTCATATGCGTGGCGTGCGCTCCGCTGTGTTTAGCAATATTGGCACATGGCGCACGATGACTGAGGACATGTATCGTCTGCGTGCTTTGCAATATGGTGAATCTACAGGTCTATGGGCCCATGTTGGTGCTGGACGCTATGCTATGCACGGTATGGGTGTTTCTAATGAAAGCACGTATACCCGTTTCCAAGGTGGTTATGACAAGTCATATGGTCACCATTGGATTGTAGGTGGTCAAGTCGATTATCTTCGTGGGCATGACGATTATATCAATCACGGGTCTGGCAAAGACCATGCCTTTGCCCTAGGTGCCTATGGTACCAAACAACTCGGTGGCGATGCCTATTTACATGTAGAAACTAAGGCCGGTCGTGTGTCGAATGATTTTACTATCTATGGCGATTTATTCGATAGCCCATGGCGTCTTGCTGATACACGTCGTGGCAAGGTGAAAGCTAACGCATATAGTATGACGGCTCTCGTAGGAAAACGAATTCCAGTCAAAAGAGGCCTATATGTAGAACCACAAGCCGGTATATCTTATATGCGACTTGGTGGAACTACATTTACAACAGGTGCCATGACGGTTCATCAATCTCCTATTAACAGTGTAGCTGGAAAACTAGGTGTTGAAATGGGACGTACTATCGGCACACGTAATCTATATGCACGATTTGACGTACATCATGCTTTCACAGGCAATGTGACAACACAATATAATCACACCACGACCCAAGCCGACATTAAAGGCACATGGACAGACGTGGCTGTTGGCGGTCGCTATGGTATAAATACGAATAATAGTCTATATGCGGATATCAGTACGGGCCTATCTGGTACATACAAGCAAAGCTGGGCCGTCAATGCTGGCTTTACGCATCGATTCTAAGTCATTAGCTGGTCAGAATTGATACATAGTTTTGTTGAAAAATCTAATAAAGTTTATATTCAGTTTATTGCCCCCGAACACACCATTTTTGTATAATCTATATATGAATGAAATTATCATGAAAATAAGTTAAACCGATTTCATGTTATGAGATGGATATGTATATAGTGTGTATTGATGGGGTGCTAGCATGGGGACATATGTATTGTCTGTAGGGAATAAACAACCGATTCATATGGAAATTATGAATGCAGCTAATGATGTAGTTGTTAGCGGGCAATTAGATCGATATCGTCTTGATTATGATATGGAAACTAGTGCAGCCATCTTACGCTTTTCTTTGCAAGGCTCAGATACCGTATACTCATTACAACTAGGAGAGGCGGATACAGCCCTTGAAGCGGAGTCCATGACACCACAAGAGATTTTCTTTACCATTGTTAATTTCCTCGGTGAGCTTATTCATAAGGCAAAATCCTTTGGCCGTACATTGGCTATGAAACTAGATGATACAACATCTCGTGTATACGTGAAAGACCTGTTACAAACACACGATACATACCGTGTATTTACTGGTCAACTAGCGTACTAATGTATTGCAACATAATATTGATAGAACCCCAAAAAAATGAGGCATCGACTTAGTCGGTGTCTTATTTTTGCCTCTATAATAAATGTTGGTAGTGACATAGTCATAACGTCACTTACAATATTTAATAGAAAATATTTACACACGAACTATAAAAACGGAATTTTTTTATTCTGTTTTTATAGTTCTTCTTTTGTTTGTCAAGTTTGTGATACACTATTGACAAGAAAAGGAGAATTAACTATGAATACGCCCATTGTTCGTTTGGAAGAGATTACAATTAAAAAAATCTAAAGAATGTTGAATATGGTCATATAAAATTGAACTCAGATAAGAAATGTTCTTCGGCAAACTTATTAGGTTTATACGGGCAGAATGGCTCAGGAAAAAAACGGTTTTGATTAATGCGATTGATATATTAAAACAGTTATTGATGGGGCAGAGATTACCAGATAATTTAGTTGATTATATTAATATCAATAGTGATTTGGCAGAACTCTCTTTTGAATTTTCTATACAAATTGATGATGATAATATACATGTATATTACGATGTAGAACTAGCTAGAAATAAGGTTACTAGTGATAGTAATGCAGACAATATAGATTCTATAAAAAAACTATACCTATTGTAAAAAAAGAAGTATTACAGTATAGACTGGAAAAACAGTACTACATCGATTAGGAAGAATATAATTGCTAATACAGATACTACAGAAGTATTTATACCTAAAAAGTAAATTTGAAATTTTTATTTGGTAAACATTATGATGATATGACTGATTTTCTTGTAGATAAACGGCTTTGCCAAGCTACATCCAGATCCTTTTTATTTTTCTTCACTATTTTTGAAACGTCTTAATTCTAGACAGGAATTTATTGAAAATACTAGTGAGTATAATTATATTTTTATGATTATACATATGTTAGTAAAATATGGTAATCATGATTTATTTGTCGTATTAACCTCTCATAGTGGTCTACACGGTCTTAATGTATTACCATTAGAAATAAATGTACAACAAGATGATATGGGACGAATCGGTACTATTACTTTACCTTTAGATAAACCAATCACATTACCAATACCTATTGTTGATGAAATTCATAATATTATTAGTATGATGAATTTAGTTTTATCTGAAATTATTCCAGGTTTACGGATTTCAGCTTCTGATTTAGGCGTTGAATTATTAGAAAATGGTGAAAACGGTAAACGTTTAATGCTAGTTTCTAATAAAAATGATAAAAGTATACCTTTAAAATATGAGTCAGAAGGTATACGTAAAATTATTTCTATTTTTAAGCCTATTAATTGCTGTATATAATCGCCCATCTGTTACCATTGCTGTTGATGAATTAGATGCAGGTATTTTTGAATATTTGCTAGGGGAACTACTTCGAATTATAGCTGAAAAAGGTAAAGGTCAATTGATTTTTACATCTCATAATTTGCGTCCTTTAGAAACCTTAGATAAGGAATGTATTGCCTTTACTACAACCAATCCAATCAATCGTTATATTCGGCCTAAAAATGTGAAACCATCTAATAATTTAAGAGATTTTTATTATCGGGATATTACATTAGGTGAGCAAGCAGAAGAAGTTTATAAACCAACACAAAATGCTGAAATTTCATATGCTTTCAAGAAAGCTGGTGGATATAAGTGGCACGAAAAAAAATAGTGCTAGTAATCGTAGAAGGTCCATCAGATGCTTCTGCATTAGAACGGTATTTTGTTAAATATTTTAATAGTGATCGTATTGTAACAAAAGATAATACATGGTGATATTACTACTGATAAAAAAATATTGATCGATCAAGAATAAAAAGCACACTTGGGAAATAAGGTTAAATCATGGATTACAAAAGATAAATTTAAGAAGTCAGATATCGATAGGATTATTCATATTGTTGATATGGATGGCGCTTATATAGATGATAAACTCGTCCAACTAGATGAATCATGTAAAAAAATCCATTTTTATTCACCTGTATCTATAAAAAAACTTCAAATGTTGAGAATATTCGTATTAGAAATATTCAGAAGAGAAAAAAATGTAGATACATTGAGTACTAATACAAGTGGTATTTACAATGGTATTCCTTATAAGGTATATTATATGTCCTGTAATTTTAGATCATGTATTATATAATCTTCAAAATGCTACTGATAAAGAAAAGGAAGATTATGCGTTAGAGTTTTTCAGAGAAATATATAGATAATATTGATGATTTTTATATCATTTCTTTGTAATTCTGATTTTTTTCTCGTTGTGATTCTTATGAGGATTCTTGGCGATTTATTAAAGATGGTAAACATTCATTAGAACGGTATAGTAATTTAGGACTTTGTTTTTTGCCCTCTAAAATATAAAAATATTTATTATAATATGTTATACTTATGTTATATTCTGTATATAACGGTTATCACTTATAAGGGGTTAGGGAGATACGTGTTAGTAGGACCGAATTGCAGATGTGTATGATTCTTTTTTGGAGAGAGGTATAGTTATGAAAAAACAATTTGCCGCTATCTTTGCAGCAACAGCTGTGTTGGGTGTAACAACTGCGTTTGCAGCGAACCCATTTTCCGATGTAACCCCTGATTCTTGGGCCTACCAAGCCGTGTCTCAATTGGCTAGCACTGGCATCATCACTGGCTATCCAGATGGGACTTTCAGAGGCGAAAATGGTATTACTCGTTTCCAAGTGGCACAAATGGTGGCGAAAGCGCTTGCTAACCAAGACCGTGCTAATGCGGAACAACAAGCCTTGATTAACCGCTTGGCTGATGAATTTCCAATGAATTGAATAACTTGGGCGTTCGCGTGGCTCGTTTAGAGGACCGCGTAGGTAATGTGAAAGTAACTGGCGATATGCGTCTTCGTTATCTTGGTTCCCAAAAGAAAGATGGTAACTATGTAAATGCTGTGGGCGATTATAGCAAAGGTTCCCAATTCGACGCGCGTGCTCGCATTCAATTCAATGCGAAGGTCAATGACCGCACAGATGCTGTGGTTCGCGTAATATCTGGGGACTTTGAATTTGGTGATGCGACTAATGGTGGCAATGCAACGGCTACTATCGACCGTGCTTATGTAAATCACAAATTTGGTGAACGCGTGTCTGTGAAAGCTGGTCGCTTCGATCAAATGCTCGGCAATGGTTTGATTTATGATGACACATTTGACGGCGTTCAATTCAATGCAGGCAACGATAAATTACAATTCCAAGCAGCCTATGGCTATGCTGTGGCAGGTGCTTTTGACGGCCTAACTAAAAAATCCAACAAAACATTTACCTATGCAGGCGTTAAAGGTCAACTTAATAAACATGTAAACCTTGGTGGCTTCTATGCCCGTAGAAATGCGCACAAATCCGGCAGTGGCGACCTCAGAAACATGTATGGCTTCAGCACAGACATGAACTTTGATAAAGTTTGGGTTGGTGGCGAATGGGTGAAAGCCGCTGGCGTTTCTCACGGTTCTGCATGGACTGCTGGCCTTGGTTATGGCGACTACGACCAAGCAAAACGCGGTTCTTGGGACGTAAAAGCACAATACTTCAACTTCGGCCAAAACCTAGGTGCGACATCCTCCACATGGGACATCGCTTACGATTTAACTAATACAGCTTGGGCTACAACCGGAGCTGGTGTAACTACTAGTGCATTGAATTACCAAGGCTTCAAAGGCTGGTTGTTAACTGCTGACTACGCATTACAAAAGAACGTAGGCTTAACAGCATACTACGGCTTTAACAACAAAACAAATAAGGCTACCGGCGATAACGAAAAACTTTCCAACTACTACCGCCTAGACCTTAACTACCAATTCTAATCTGATGATTGGTATCGTTCATAACTAAAACAATCCCCTTGATAAGTATTTTGGTATCTATCAAGGGGATTTTAAATTAGTACAGGCCTGTAGTAATTAGTAAGATGAGTCTGATATGGTATCTTTAGAATTAGAACAGGCGTGTACTAATTTGTAAGATAGCTTGATATGGTCTCTCCAGAAATAGAACAGGCGTGTTCTAATTTGTAAGATAGCCTGATATAGTCTCTCCAGAAATAGAACAGGCCTGTTCTATTTTTTAGGAGAGGTATTAAAGGGTCCAGGCAATACTACAGGTCTGTACTAATTTTCAGATGAGATATTAATAGAACAAGGCCTTACCTCTAGAATTAATATACCCTCTCGTGATATATTACAGATAAGTAGTGTTTTTACGTTTATATGTATAAGGAGATACTCTATGTTTCGCTTTCAAAGTGAGTTATTATTACGTTTACAGAAACAATTTGTATCTGAACATAAGGCTGAATTTGAATCTATTGAGGATTTGATAGAAGCATTTATGACTCAATATAATCGTGGTGATTTTAATAATACGATAGAAATGAAACTACGTGATTTATATGAGGCTGCAGAAGAGGCTGATACGACTGAGGAATCAAAGAAATTCTACAATAAGATTCTTGCGTTATGTCCTGACGAAGTAGATGCTAAACGGGAACTTATAGCTCTTGAGTTACATCCAAGTTTTCAACTTCACCAGCTAAAACAGCTAGTAGAATCATTGAAAAATCTAAGAAAATGGATTGGCATATAATCGAGGCTCGTCCTTATATGCGATGCCTCATCGACATGGGGATGATATATTTAGAATACAATATGTATAATGATGCAATTGCATGCTTCACTCCTGTCTTTCACGGGGACAAGCAAGATCATTCAGGATTCCTTGTGTACATGATGGTTGCTTGTTGTGGCGCGGCCAACTGGGATCGCGGCCGCAAGGTATATCAACGCTATCTTGCATGTTGTGATGATATACAAAATGCATTTAATCAGACGCCGGATATCATGTTGCCTATGCATATGCTGTATATTTTGTTGGCTTTGCAGTGTGGTGAAAGTAAGATTGCCCATGATGTATTAGCAGATCTTGTTGACGAATATGAAGATATTGATTGGTTATTACAAGATGCAACGCGGTGGAACGATTTTGTGGAAGACCACTTAGAGACTATTATGTATATGGTAGACCAAGTGATTGACATCGATTTTGATCCACGGGAATTAATAAGCTTATATACTGCTATTTCATTTTTACCGACTCAATTGGTGAGTTTTGAAAGCCCATTATGGCAGACTTTATATGATGCGTATGAAAGTGTTACTGGTCTAATTGTTGTGAATCGCTACTCTAATGATAGCTATATAGGAAAATACGAGTCCGCCCATATGAGTTCCGTAGAGGTTGCTAAAGGTGGGGCTGTGCGAGGAAATCCGGTATATGACAATATACGGTTTGGTGCACAAATTACACTTTCACAAGCCGGCCTATATACAGTAGCCGATTTTAAAACAGTTACTAAACAAGAAGTATTGAAGCTCCCGGGCATCGGTAAAAAAACGGTGGAACAACTAGAGCATAATGGCGTTATATTTAAAGCGTAAAATGTGACTTGAGCTCACTAGCTATCCTAGGATAACGAAGGGCTATTTGTCTTTTCCATAACTAAAACAATCCCCTTGATGAGTATCTAGGTACCTATCAAGGGGATTTTAAATTAGTACAGGCCTGTAGTAATTAGTAAGATGAGTCTGATATGGTATCTTTAGAATTAGAACAGGCGTGTACTAATTTGTAAGATAGCTTGATATGGTCTCTCCAGAATTAGAACAGGCCTGTTCTAATTTTTAGGAGAGGTATTAAAGGTCCCAGGCAATACTACAGGCCTGTACTAATTTTAAAAAGTATGTTAATGGAATCAACAGATAATATAGGTCTATACTAATTTTATTTCTCTCATATTTACAAATAACAAATTGTAAATTATAATTTAAGATAATTTATGATTTGTTTAAGTTGTGAGAGTGAGAGGACTTTTATGAGACATGTAAGTAAAGCAAAGCTATCGCTAGCTGTAGCGCTGACAATTGCTGGCGCGATTATTCCTAATGCTATGGCTATGGATGACGATGGTGTAATTCGTGCTGATAATTTATGTTATGAATCTAGGTGAAGTACCAGGAGTTACTAAAGGTATTGAGGCAGATCATAGAGCGATTATTGCTATAGATCGTGTACATGCTCGTGCAACTGATGATAGACCTGCTATTATAGTGGCTAAGAATGATGGTTCCATTACTGTTAGAGAAGGATTAATTCAAGTAGGGAATGTAAGTGGACCTGCAGTAATCTCTAATGGTGGAGTTGTAAATCTTGGTGTTGACGGTTCTCATGGAAAAATACAAGGTTATGATATCAATCTTGACGGTGATGTGCGCATTGACGGCAATGAGGAGACTTCCTCTATAATCAATATTGGTTTAGATCAGAAAGATGCATTATGGGTTGGGTTTGCTCTTAATTTAGCAGATAAAAATTCTCCTCATGATAATCATATCAATGTATTCCTTGGTGAACAGGGTTATTGGGATCACTTTTATCAAGGTGGTTTATCTGGTACAAGCTATTCTACTATGACTACACCGAGTCATGTACATCGTTTAGTAGGTGCTAAGAATCGTAATTTTAACAATGGTGTCACACAATCGGAGCATAATGAAATCCATATAGATAAGCTCGAAGGCCATGTGAATTTTATTTATGATCCTAATGAGGAATATGCAGATACCGAGGATCCAGAATATACACCACCAACTACAACATATAATGGTTTAACGGCCGATTCTTTCTGGGGTGGTGACATTCATATCACAAGTGCAGCCCCTAATGCTGGCGCTCATCTATACACTAGCCGCAAAGGACTAGACTTGTCTACTGAGGATAATGTAAACAAGGTTTTGGATAATCTTGCACACAAGGTGTACTACCATAACTATGTGACTGGTGAAGAAACCTTGAAGGCACAGTAGGTATTGCTTCTGAAGGTGCTGAATCCGGTCGCTTCAAGGTATTAACATCTGGATATGCTAAAGAAGGTGCTATTACATGGCAAGCTGATCAAAATGGTCAAGGTAAATATGTGTACGGCAATACAACAGTAACACCTACACCGCAACCGGCGCCAGAACCGCAACCAGCACCACAACCGCAACCGGCGCCACAACCGCAGCCGGCGCCGCAACCGGCACCGCAACCAGCACCGCAACCGGCACCGCAACCAGCGCCAGCACCACAACCGGCGCCACAACCAGAACCACCGGTGCCAGCACCAGAATCACCGAAACTAGAACCACCGGCTCAAGAACCACCGGCGCCAACATCAGATTATGATACCCCTCATATGCGTGGCGCTCGTTCTGCGATTATGAGTAATATCAACGGTTGGCGTACATTAACAAATACGTATCGTCCTCGTGCATTGCAACAAGGTGCAACAACAGGTATTTGGGCCCATATCGGTGGCGGTCAATACAGCTATGATGCACAAGGTATTGATACCGACACAACCTATACACGCATTCAAGGTGGTTATGACGCTAAAACTGGTAGCGGCTGGACCGTAGGCGGTCAAGTATCCTACCTTCGTGGCCATGATGATTATGTGTCCAATGGCTCTGGCAAAGAAAAGGCCTTTGCAGTTGGCGCCTATGGTTTGAAAGACCTTGGCCAAGATCAATACATTCAACTTGAATCCCAAGTTGGTCGCGTAACGAATACTTTCACATCTCGTAATGAAATTGGTGAAAGCCTATCTGGCGAAACGAAGGCTAATGCATACACTATCGGTGCTCGCTATGGTAAAACTGTGAAGTTACAAAATGGTGTATACATCGAACCACAAGCACAATTGAGCTATACTCGCTTTGGTGGAGATAGCTTTAATGCAGGCGCGATGCATGTAGACCAAGCTGGCGTAAGCAGCACTGCTGGCGGTCTTGGCCTTGAAATTGGTAAGACCTTTGGAGCAGGCAGTATCTATACTCGTGTAGGTGTTAACCACGCCTTCTCCGGCTCAGTGAAAACTACATACACAAGTGGTTCCACTGTGAAATCTACAGAACAAGACCTTAAAGGTACATGGATTGACCTTGCATTCGGTGGCCGTTATGGTATCAATGCTAACAACAGCCTTTACGCTGATATTAGCACCGGTCTATCTGGCGACTATAAAGCAGGATGGTCTGTGAACGCTGGATTTACACATAAATTCTAAGATATATCTACCTAAAGCAATCTGAGAATATAGTCTATATATAAAATAGCCCCCGAGTACTAATAGCGTTGTATATTAGCTGTTAGTACTCGGGGGCTTTTATAAATATGGTGTTTTCAGAATTAGAACAGGCGTGTAGTAATTAGTAAGATAGCCTGATATGGTCTCTCTAGAATTAGAACAGGCCTGTTCTAATTTTTAGGGCAACATATTAACCTTATCCTACTAAATATTTAAAGTCCTTATTACACCTTAATCTATATATCTGTATTTATAGATGCTTATTGCGTAAAACAAAAGTTCTCTTTATAATTAGTTTAAGATAGTCAGCGAGGTTGGGCCTCTCTTCGTTAATGGAGGGAGGGGTGCTCTATGAGTGATTATGAGTTAATCATGATAATTCTAGAGGTGATGACTGTTGTTATTGCCTTGGTGCACTTGTGGCTCTTATTTGTCTTGGAAAAGACAAATAGCCCTTCGTTATCCTAAAGTAACTAGGTAACTGAAAGGCCATTTCATCACTTTTATACTTCTTGAGATGAGCCTGACGGATCTACTCGCTTGGCTATCTTCTTTTATTATAAGAAAAATAATATATATCGTCAAATCTAAATAAACTTAATCAATTATATAGTGTCTCTAGAATTAGAACAGGCCTGTTCTAATTTTTAGGAGCAGCATCAAGGGGTCCTACCAATACTACAGGCGTGTTCTAATTTTTAGGAGCAGTATCAAAGGGGCCTACCAATACTACAGGCCTGTTCTAATTTTTAAAGGGTATGTACGAAGGCTCGGAAATTACTACAGGCCTGTACTAATTCCAAGTAGGGATGTCACAGAAACGCAATCTCAAAAAATGTGGTATAATAAGTTGTTAAATCGTATACAATCATTATTGAGGAGGCCTCATGTTTCAACGTATATGCGCAGTGGCTATGTTTGTAACAGCGCTGTTTGTATCTGTTATACCTAATGCCGATGCTCGGCAAGATATTTATGCTTTCACCTATAATGGCAATAACTGGTATGTGGACCGCGATTCTATTGACCGTAGTAAACCGGACGGGTTGTTACATTTCACGGTGTATACTATGATTGGTTTGCGCTATGATGTGGCCAGTGGCAGCGAGTATTATAATGCTGATGTATATTATTACGATCAAAAATTGTCTACCGAAGGTGGTCAGTTACTATATCGCAACCCAGGGATTTTGGCGGCGGCTCGTGTGGCACGTCAACAACCGGATGCGCCTAAACAAGCACCAAAACCAGTGGTGGCACAGCAAACAGCATCACAATCTGTAGCGCTTCAAACAGCGGCGCAATCGGCGGCGGCTCAAACGGCGGCTCAATCTGTAGCGCCAACGGCACCGCAACCAAATATCGTCAAGGCTTTATCGACACCGGTTCAAGCGCCTGTACCTGCCAATGGTCCTGTGAAAGTAAACACTCAAATTCCAATTGTGTTACCAACGGGCCCTGTGAAAGGTGGCGGCTAAAACGGTGATGACACTTCATAAAGCACCTCAACAAACAACGGATTCAACATCTGAGTCTGATGAAACAGGGGCAAATCGTACTCGTAAATAATCCTAAAAAACTGCAATTTAGTCATATATATACTGAGAATGTATTAGTTACAGTATATACGACTAGATTGCAGTTTTTATTTTGTCAATATGAGGCTGTTGGAAGAAATCCGTAGCTTACAATGTATATGTAATTCTTTCTATCAATATGAGGCTGTCTGAATAAATCTATAACTTACAATGTGTATGTAATCTATAACTTACAATGTGTAGGCAATCCATTACTCATAATGTGTATGCATTCCTTTCTATCAATATGCAGAATTCATAAATCAGCAGGTTGAAAATAGTGGTCTGATGAGGTATTAATGAAGTAGATGGTATATAATAGAATATATAAGTGTAAACAACAGACATATTTAAATATTAACAATAGATATATTTAAATGTTAACAATAGACTGATGACTGGGAGGGCAGAGGTCTTAAGGTAACTTGATTGTATTGGAGCTGTTGATAGAGGGTAGAGAGAGATATGAAGCAGTTCGTAAAGAGGCTGGCTTGCGGTGTATTGGCGATAGCCACGATGGGCACTTTTGTAGGGTGTAGTCGTGAGGCGCCAAGTACGACGGAAAGTTCTGACCGTGCGCCCGTAGGGTATAAGGCGATTGCCGCCATGAATGCATCGGCTGCGGAAAAGGCGGACCGCAGTGTGCGCACCATGTCACGAGAGGACAAGATTGGCCAATTGATGTTCATTGGCCTACAAGGTACTACGTTTGACGAATCGCAAAAAGAATTAATACGTAAATATCGCGTCGGCGGTATTTTGCTCGATCATGATAATATGGAATCCAAGGAACAAGTGCGGGCTTTCACACAAGGCATACGAGATACGGCGAATACGTCGAGCCTTATGATGCCGTTCATCGCCATGAATCGGGAACGCATGCAGTACCGGCCTAATCTCATGCTGCCTTGGACGGACCCTAAGCTGTTATCGAAGCAGGGCCTTGATGCGGTGTCGAGTTTGGCAACGCGCACGGCTATCGAGATGCGCGACCTTGGATTCAATCTTAATTTGGGCGTCATGGTGAACACCCATTCGTTTTACTCCTACACGAGCGATGTAGACCGAGCGGCGCGCATTGGTGAGACCATTACCAAACATTATGCGGCGAATCACGTGTTTACGGGGTATCAATATTTTCCAGGTGGCGCTGATTACACGGTGCCGGGCATGAAACTAGAGGCGTCTAAGGCGAGTCTCATGGACGATGATGGCCGCGTATTTGCTCAGCTTATCGATGCGACCGGTGAGGAACATCCTATGATTATGGTGAATGCTGTGAAAGTAACCTCTATCGATGCCAATCATCCGGTGAGTCTCTCGAAGCCGATTATTACAGATTGGCTACGGAAGGAACTTGGCTTTCAGGGCGTAGTGATTACCGATGATATCGAGGTCGGTGCTGCCGTTGCTGGTATGTCCATAGAGGACTATGCGGTCCGCACCATCAATGCGGGCAGCGACATGATTATCGTTTGTAAGCATGCCAAGCATATCAAGGACGTTCACGATGCGTTGACGCAGGCTGTAGAAAACGGAACCATTTCCGAAGCATGGCTTGATGAATCGGTGCGCCGCATCATGCTTATGAAATTTAGCAATGAACAGTGATGATTCATATGCTATCAGGAATAATATATTAAACATATAAGTAAACTCACAAAACTCTTTTCTCATAGTGCTATGTACCTTTTTTACTGGTTATCCAGTAACGTGGGTAATGTCATAGAGGGAAAAAGAGTTTTTTTATATGTAAATCATGAATTTATTATCTAGTTGTTAAAATTTACAAGATATATTTTTATAGTTTATTTAAAATATGATATAATAAACTCCTGAGAACTGTTTTTAAGGGAGGTGAGATCTTATATGAAATGTAGTAACCATGAGGCGGTAGTTGACGCCATTGTGGAACAGTATAATCAGGGCCGTATGGAAATGAGTGTTGTGCACGGTCCTTATAGTGTCGGTAAAACATATATCGCTAGAGAGTTACAAAATCGACTAGGCAAGAATCATACCATCTATCTGCTTGGTCGGTTAGCGAATGAGTCTATTCATATTCGATCAATTGAAAGAGCATTAGAGGTGCCCACTGGGGAATATAAAACATTAGAGGACGCATTGCGTGGCGTTTTTCAAGCGAGTCTTGACAAACGGATTCTACTTATCATAGATGATTACCCTTCATTTGTAGATACGGCACCACAAGCTCCCCTCGTATTGCGTGATTTGATGGAAACCTATCGAGACCATGGCAATATATTTGTGCTTCTCATGGGAACCCATGTAGATGAATTGAAAGGCCGTATCCTTGGCGAATCAAGCTTGATTGCCACTTATATTCATAGTTATTTCAAGGTCAATCCGTGCACACCTGATGATGTGAGAGCATTAGGTTGGGATTATACGGACGAAGACCTTGCCAAGATATATTACGTAACAGGCGGTATGGCAGGAAATCTTGTGCATATCGATTCATCCTTATCAGTAGATGAAAATATAGTGCGTCTATTCTTTAAACCACAAGGCCTATTGTGCATGGAACCACAACGATTGCTCATGCGCTACATCCGTAATGTAGGGGCTGCTAATGCGATTCTCTATGCGTTGGCACAACTAGATAAACCATTCTATACAGAACTTTGCCACGCTAGTGAACTTAAGAGTGGCACCTTTGCAACACGTATGGCCGACCTACTAGATATGGAAATTATTGGACGTATTCAAGGGGGGAAGCCGTGGCCCATTGCGGTACGCAGATTACCATTTTGTGAATACTATGTTCCAATTTTGGTACCAGTTCGTGTTCCCGCATCTTGAGGAAATCAATTGCGGTCAAGGGCAATATATTTACAATACCATTGCAAAACCCGCGCTAGATACACTTGCTTAATACAATCATTTTAGTGAAATGAATTCGAATTCGTGCGGCTTGTAATGGATTCGGATTCGCTCAGTGTATAACAATCGATTCGAATTCACTTACTGCACATATATAGATTCGAATTCACGGGCGTATCAAAAATTCATCTAAATTGGCGCACTTTTCTGAAATAGGTCTGTAATAATTCACAAATACATATGTAACAACATTAATTCCGCTGTAAATCTATGCATTTATGGCGGAATTTCTCGTTTGTCTAAATACTCATTTGGGTGTATATTCCAAGTAAGCCTAGGCAGAAAGGAACGAATATGAACGTAAAGCATGTGGTATGTCCCCAAAAGGTATTACAAGCGGTGACAGACCTTAGTTTAGTGCGCGTCTGCCAAGAGCGCCGTGTATCGGTATTGAGTACGGAACGAGCGGTGTGGCCCATTGAGGAACTGACCATTGATGCGGCACAAATCGAGCTATGCCGGCGCTATCGACCACTCGTCATGAGCTATGCAAATCGCTCGAGCACGGCTATGCTGACCGATGACGTGGAATCATTTCTATGGATCATCTTTATCGAATCCATCTACAGCTTTCACACGTCGGGTAAGGTGCCCTTTTCTGGTTATGTGAAAGCCGCCATTCGCTATGGGTATTTCAACTTTTACAAACAATCGACGCGGCAATGGCGCCATGAGTTGACCTTGCCCCTGTGTACCGGTGACGATGTATCAGAGCCTGCCATGGATCAGTTCCCTGATGATGTTGATATCGAACGAGACATCATCGGAACCGTGTCCGAAGACGAATTGCGCAATCGTCTGTGGGCGGCTTTAGAAAACTGCCACGGCAGCAACAACAGTTATTGTATGCCCTCTATCGTGATGGTAAAAGTTGCGTCGATATAGGTAGTGAAACACGCCAGTCTCGGCAAGCCGTACAACAGCGCCATCAAAAGGCTATCGACCAATTGCGGTACTATATGCTAGTAGCGGACAACAAAGAATTCGATATCCAAGATATGCAGAACATGCATAGTTATAAGTAAAATTGCTGATCTAATATAAATTTTTGATTTATATATTTACAGTTTGTAATTATAGGTATACAATTAACTCATAAGTGCTGCTAAAGCATCTTTATATAACATGTGTTATGAATTAACTTTTACAAGAGGAATTCCTTGCTATTATTACTCCTTTAATATAAGAAGAGGTCATGATGATGCACAATACAACGTATCAAAATGTAAGTAATAAAGAATCTATTTCTTGTAACCCTAATGCTATATATGGCGATGTGGATCACCATATATGTTGCTTAATCCCTACCTACATTGACGGCGGTGATTGTACCGCCTGTTATTATGTAGATGGTCGGTGCGAAATTGTCCATAAATCCCTGAAAATGGTATTGCGAGAAGTAGCGCACCACGAAGGGGTGTTAGCAAACGGCATACAATCATCGAGGCGGTCAAAGCCGATGTATACGGACCCCAGAACGATGGGGCCGAACATGACATTTGCGAGCCTAAAATCGCGGAAACCAATTGGGCGTGATGTGGTGTATGGTTATTTAATGTTATCATTCCATTCCAATACCACATTGAGCCAGGACCCGAACCGCATACGACCTATATCATCTTAGGTGACTTTGATCCTATACTCGTATTCCATTCCCCTGACCACGTGCAACGCAAATTACGCGATGCTCTCTTAGAACACCTCGATTATACGAGACGGATACTCGCTAAAATGAGTACCTGTGGCAACCCGTATGTGGTGGCCGAAATGTATGGTGCATCAAGGACATTGTCTAGAGTGTAACAACCTATTTTGAGAGTGTGGGAGGGACGTAATATGAATTACGCAACAAAATTATGTATTGTATCAATGGTTAGTGTGTTTAGTGTATCTTCTATGGGCTTGGTACAAGCCGCTGATACACCTATCGTTTCAACAGGTGGTGTAGCCTACAATATCGGGCTGCAGGGGAGCCACTTTCTCCAATTCGGATAATGTATCCCTAGGTGGACAAACTGGGGCGGCGAACAGCAATCCATATACCTATACAACCGATGCAAATGCAAAGGGTAACAATGTTGCCATCGGACGCTTAGCGTTGAACGGGTCAAACGGTGGTGGCAATGTCGCATTAGGCGGCAAAACCTTTGTGGAAGGCAAGGGCGATTACAATTTCATGGGCACCTTTGCGGCAGGTTATAAAGCTACTCTTTCTGATACCGTCGCCATCGGTTACTTTACTGGTGCTAATGCTACAGGTAATAAAAATGTGTGGATTGGTAGATCACAAGCTACTGGTAGCACAGCTAATAATACAGTGTTGATTGGCTCTAACTCTAATGTGAACGGCAACTTTAACTACGGCATGGGTCATGGCGTTATCTTTGAAGGTAACAAGAACTCTGCCATAGGTGCATACAACAAGATTGAAGGTAACCAATCGGGCGCCTTTGGTGTAGGAACGTATAAGATAGCTGCCGTGAAGGGCGATAATTCCTATAGCGTTGGTAATTATAATCGAGTGAGCGCAAATAACACATTCGTAATGGGTAATAATGTAAAAACATCTCTAGATAATGCAGTTGTATTAGGTAATAATTCCACTGCTGAAAGTAGTGATGCCGTGAGCACCCTAAGCTATACCTATGCAGATGGTACTACCGTTAAGTTTGCTGGTACTACACCGGTATCCACCGTATCGGTAGGCGCTACTGGGCAAGAACGGACTATTACCCATGTGGCGGCCGGTCGTATTAGTGCCGACTCTACGGACGCTGTCAATGGTTCTCAATTATATGGTGCGAACCAACAAATCGATAATCTCAATAACAAAATAAATGCAATGGGTAAAGAAGCCAATAAGGGCGATGCTCGTGCTGCGGCACTAGCTGCATTACACCCTATGCAATTTGATCCAGATAATCGAGTACAAGTGATGGGCGGTTATGGTCATTATAAAGATGCCAATGCCCTAGCCCTCGGTGTCGGTTACTATCCAAAGGAAAACTTGCTCCTCACAGCAGGTGCTACCGTTAGTGACCGCATCATGGCCAATCTTGGCGTATCCTATAAGTTTGGTGAAAGCAAAACCTTACAACACATCTCTCCTGCGTCATACAATGCTCTCGAACAACGGGTAGATACATTGGAGGCTCAAAATAAAAAATTACAAGAAACAGTAGACATGCTAGTACAAAAACTAAATAATAAATAATTTGAAAATTCGGCTACATACATACTAAACCGGATCTTTCATAGAAAACCTCACAATATAAGCGGATAGTTAATCCATCGGGATTAGCTATCCGCTTTTTATTGTTTAAACCTATCAATTTAACTAATTATATAATTTGTAATATTATTAAATATTTGATAGGAAATATTAAATAAACTGTTTACAAATATTTAAAATGTGTTAATATATTCATGTAAACATCATGAAGAAATGATGAGGGAATAAGTCTGTATAATGTCTGTAACATGGAGAGGGAAGATTATGAACAAACGGAAACGCCTATTGGCGCTATTAATTAATGGCATGTTATTGTCGAGTATATGTGTGGCAAGTGCCGCTGATGTTACCGTAGGTGCTGGTAATGGTGTGGCTTATGGTACTGGAAGTACTGCGCCAAAGGCTGAGAATGTAGCGATTGGTAAAGATGCAAAAATTGAATATAGTGGTGGTGTGGGACAACCTTCTACTGGAGATATTGTAATTGGTGGTGGTGCTCATACTAATAACTATATCGATCAAGGTGGCGGCATTGCTATTGGTGCAGGTGCATTCTCAGAAAATATGGCGGGTAATCAAGAGGCTAGTTTTAACTTTAGACAAACTACATTTCAGGGGTCCGGTTTCCTTGGTATGAGGGCACCCTTTATCCCCGCAGATCCAACTAAAGTACCAACTGGTGTGGCTATTGGTCAACATACATACGCTCGTTCAGGCAGTACCATGATTGGTACCCACAACTATAAGGGTAAGATTGGTGATACTGAGGTAGATACGAACAATGTAAATAGCATGCGCGATCATGGTATCAGCGTCAATGCGACAACCATAGGCGTAAATAGCTTTAATGGCTCTGCTTTTGGCACTGTTACAGGTGCTTATAATGCGGTTACAACTAGCTATAATGGTGGTAATCCATTTACTAATTCTGATGCAGCTAAAAACTTTGGTGCTACCATTACGGGCGCTCTCAATACGATTGAATCTAAGACAGCCACTAGCGATTACTCTGGTGTAGCGAATAATGTAGTAGGCCTCGCAAATCGAACTTTCAACAGCAATGGTTCCATTATCATGGGCGCTGGTAATGAAATTACAAATTCTATAACCTATATTTCCGCTCCAACCTCTGGTGGCAGCTCACCTAATGCATTAGCATCTACATTGCGTACAGCAGTTAAGCATTCTAACGGCGGCGGTGCAACGATGGCCTTCGGTGGTGGCAACAAGGCGGACTATACATTGCGTACATCTATGATTGGTATCAATAACACTGTAACAGGCGCTAATGGTGCTGAAAGTGCAGATAACCTCGTTATGGGCGTCGGCAATACAGGCACGAATGTGCAACATTTGACTGCCATCGGTTCTAAGAACACTGTATCCGATGCAAAGAATACTGTTATCGTTGGCGATAACCGTAACGTAACCGACGCTAATAACGCTGTCATCATCGGTTCTAGCGATATGGCTACAACGACAACTGTAAACGATGCAGTAGCCATCGGTCATAACACAGACGTATCCACCGAAGGCGGCGTAGCACTCGGTAGCGGTTCCAAAGCAACTGTAGCAGCAGGTGCGGTTGGTTATGATATCCTTACTAACGCACCATCCACTGATACATCGGCTACATGGAAATCCACAGCATCTGCCGTATCCGTTGGTGATGTAGGAAATGATGTAACGCGTCAAATTACATCCGTTGCGGCTGGCACAAATGATACAGATGCGGTTAATGTAGCTCAACTTAAACAATTGCGCAATAACATCGGTGGGGACATTACGAACATTAAAAATGATATTACAAACATCAATGGTAACGTATCTCGCCTAGACAAACGCGTTAACAAGGCCGTAGCTGGTTCTGCTGCCTTGGCGGCCCTTCATCCGCTCGACTTTGACCCTGATGCAAAATGGGACTTTGCGGCTGGTTATGGTCATTACCACAATGGCAATGCGGCTGCACTCGGTGCGTTCTATCGTCCTAATGAAGACGTGCAATTGAGCGTAGGCTCTACTGTTGGCAATGGGGAAACCGTTGTGAATGCAGGTCTTTCTGTGAAAGTCGGCGCTCATAGCAATGTATCTCGTTCTCGTGTAGCTATCGGTAAAGAAGTGTTAGAACTCAAGAAAACCGTAGCTCTTCAAAATGCACAAATCCAAAAATTGACAACCCTTTTAAATGGTGTAGCTGGTACTAATATGAAAGCTGACCGCACTACACTATTCCCAGATGTGTCAAGCAACCACTGGGCATACGAAGCTGTTAGCGATTTATCACGTCGTGGCTTAGTAGAAGGCTACCCAGATGGTACATTCGGTGGCGATCGTTTGTTAACACGTTACGAATTTGCTGAAATTATATATCGCGCTATTCAAAACGGCGTACAAGTAAACGAACAACTCGTAACAGAATTTAGCCCTGAAATGGCGCTATTCCGCGTAGATACAGTGGCAACAAATCATCAAGGACAACCAACTATTGAACGTGTTCGCGTCAATAAAAAATAGGTGATTAGATAAAGTATATATAATAATACCTTATATACGGCTCATAAAAAAATATATTATAAACCCCGTAGAAGATATAGCGGCTAGTACATCGCATACGATGTGCTAGCCGCTATTTGCTGTATAAATAAAATTAATATAACAAATAAGTTACAGCTACTTAAAATTTCATAATATTTTCATAAAAACTATATCTAAATTATTGAAAATGTGAATATAACATGATATTTTTATATGTATGTATAAAACTAGACCGTTATTGTCTACTTTTATAAATGAATGAGTTATCAATAATAAAATGATCTATATTAGTGTGAGGAGATACGTGGACTGTGAATAAGATATTTAAAGTTATTTGGTCTAAATCAAAACAATGTTATGTCGTTGTATCGGAAATGGCGAAGAATACAACGGGGAAAAAGAAGATTATAGTGGCTAGTATTCTGGCAGGGCTAGCGATGTCAACAATGGGGCCGAATGTAATGGCGGTATCCTCCATTCCGTTTTCGGATAAACCATCATCAGCACTTGGTAATGGTTCAGTTAAATCAGGGACAACCAATGGTGTCGCTCTAGGTAATGCAGCCTATAGTGATTCTAATCAATCCATCGCAATTGGTTTTAGAAGTCTTGCATCAGGTACCTTCCTAGGCGGTTCCATTAAGCCATCTGTTGCAGTCGGTGCAGGCGCACATGCTGAAGGCAATAATACAGTTGCTATCGGTACTGTTGCAGAGAATAGAGCTTCCTATGGTGTTTCATTGGGGAATGAAAGCAAGGTAACATCCGGATCGGACTATGGGATTGCTATTGGTTATCAAACGCAAGTATCAGCTGTTCATAGCATGGCAATAGGTGAAAAGGCTAGTGCATCCGCTACACTTGCTATAGCTCTTGGTGCGAATGCAAAAGCTACAGGGGCCTACTCTTATACTGCTGGGTTTAACTCCGAATCTGGTGGCGAGGCGGCCATTGCAGTTGGTAAATCTGCTAGTGCTGGTGGTGCATCTGCTGTAGCAGTAGGTAATGGTACCGTTGCCACTGGTGGTGACGCGGTAGCTATTGGTAATTCATCTCAAGCTACTGGTGGAGACTCTATCGCATTAGGGAAAGTGCGAATGCTAGCAATGGTGATTCCATTGCTATTGGTCAAGATACAGTATCTAACAATATTAATTCCGTAGCACTTGGTAAGACTTCTAAAGCTACTGGCGCCTCTGCAACTGCGCTAGGGCCACAAGCACAGGCAACTGGCTCTACTGCGGTGGCAATTGGTCTTAATTCAGAGGCTAATCAAAGTGCTACGGTAGCTATTGGCCAAAGCAGTGCAGCGTCTGGTCTTCAAGCGATTGCTGTTGGTTATAAATCTGCTGCTAGTGGTGACAATGCTGCCGCTTACGGTAATACAGCAAAGGCAATTGGCAAGAACTCATTAGCACTAGGTGCGAATACGCAAGCTCCTATAGAAGGTGGCGTAGCATTGGGTGCTGGTTCCATAGCTAATACAGTGGCTGGTGCTGGCTATAATCCGAATACGGGACGGACTAACATTTATACACCTATACTTAGCAATGCGTTGACAAGTACTTGGGCTGCTGTTTCTATTGGCGATGGTACTAATACACGTCAATTGACCGGTCTTGCTGCTGGGAGCAAAGACACTGATGCGGTTAACGTAGCACAACTTAAGAGCATGAACCTTGCTTTCACAGCCGACGGCAGCACAAAGGGCGACGTTAATTTGACAAATAGTGCATTAAACGTAGTCGGTGATAGCACGTATATTACGACAAAGGGCAATAATCAAACGCTCACAATTTCTGGTAAAAAGCAAAATATTACCGTTACGAATGGTACGGCTAGTGCTAGCGCAGGTATGGCGGACGCCAATAATGTAGCGCAAGCGATTAACCAAGCAAATGCGGATCAAACCATTAGCTACAAGGCGAATAATGGTACGGCTAATACGGTTAAGGTATCCGATGGTCTTAATTTTACCAATGGTACAAGCACTGTTGCTACTGTAGGTGCGAATGGCCAAGTAACTTATGACTTGAATTCGACAACGAAACAATCGATTACGGATTCATCAACTGCTGTTAATCGTACCATTGCTCTTGGTAGTGACTCTGGTTCTACCACAGCCAAGAAACTTAGCACAAGTGCTATTGCTTTCAATATCAAAGGCGACACAGGTGCTAATGCCTTAATCACTACAACAGCTACAGGGGATAATGTGTCTATTACACCAACCGCTAAATTGACCAATGCCGTGGCAGCTGCTGAAAATGCAGCAGATAAAAATTTATCCAATATTTCTACAAGTGGTAAAACTGTTATTAAAGATTTAGCCAAAGGGGCTGCGCAAGATGCTGTGAAAGTAGCCGGCACGGGCCTTGCTACGGTATCAGATAATACAGTAGGCGGTGTTAAAACATATACGGTTGATGTGAATACCGGTAATTTGGTGGTAGCTGCCAATGGGCAAGTCGGTGCTGCTGGTACAACTGGTGCATCTGGTGCGGCCGGTTCTAATGGCGTAGCTACAACCCAAAATGTAGCGACTGCTATTAATGATGCTGTGACTAAAGCAAAAGCAAGCACAACACAAGCCTTAGCCGATGCAGAACATAAATTTGATGGTGATACAGGTACTACATCCGTTCGTAAACACGGTGAAGTATTATCCATTAAAGGTGGCGTAACAAATGCTGCTGATTTAGCAACAGGCAACATCGGTGTTGTATCCGATGGGGCAGGTACATTGAACATTCGCCTTGCGAAGGTATTGAGTGGTTTAACATCCGCAACCTTCACCACTGCTGGTGGTAATACTACTGTTATCAATGGTGATGGTGTTACCATTACACCAAGTGGTACTGGTGCCTCTGCTATCTCCATGACAACGGATGGTATCAATGCGGGCGGTAAAGAAGTAAAAGGTATCGCTGATGGTACAGCTGCCGATTCCGCTGTTAGCAAAGGCCAAATGGAAACAGCCATTGCTAATGCACAAACAGCAGCTACATCTACTGAAAAGGTAGTAGCTAAAACATTGTCTGGCGATACTAACTTGGCCACTGTAACAGGTCAAACTGGTACTTCTAAGGGTGAAACCTATGAAGTAGCCGTATCTGAAAATGCTGTTAAGAACGTAGCTAAAGCAGCTGCACAAGACGCTGTAACAGTAACAGGCACAGGCCTTGCTACAGTATCTGACAATACAGCAGCTGGTGTTAAAACATATACTGTTAATGTAGATGAAGGTAAGCTTGTTATCGATGACACTACTGGTAAAGTGGGCGCTGCTGGTTCTACACAAGGTACAACAGCTGGTAAAAATGGCGTAGCTACAACCCAAAACGTAGCAACCGCTATTAATGATGCGATTACTAAATCCAATGTCAATACAGCACAAGCCTTAGCTGACGCAAAACACAATTTTGCTGGTGATGATGCTACCGTAATTAGCCGTAAACATGGTGAACAACTTAACATTAAAGGTGGTGCCTCCACAACTGCTACAGATCTCACATCTGGTAATATCGCAGTGGTAGGTGATACAACAACTGGCACATTAAATATTAAGATGGCAAAAGCCTTAACCGGTTTAACATCTGCTACTTACACAGATGGGGCTGGTAATACACAAACCGTAACAGGTGGTTCCTCTACGATTTCTGATGCAGCGGGTCATTCTACGGTTGTATCTAAAGGTGGCGTAACTACTACGGATGGTACGAATACAACAACTGTAGCTCCATCTGGTATTACTGCAACCGATGGTACTCATACAGTTACTCTTGGTGGCTCTGGTATCAATGCAGGTGGTGCAGAGGTTAAGAACGTTGGTAAAGCAACGACTGATGATGCTGCGGTTAATAAGAAACAAATGGATGATGCTGTGAAAGCAGCTACTGATTCCATCAGCACATTAGGGGATAACAAAGTATCCTTAGGTAGTGATTCCGGTACAACAACAGCTAAGAAATTGAGCACAACTGGTGGCATTAAGTTCAACATTAAAGGTGAAAATGGTGCAAATGCACTCATTACAACATCTGCCACAGGTGATGATGTCACCATCGCTCCAACGGCTAAGTTGAGTGCTGCTGTGACAGCGGCAGAAAAATCTGCTGATAAAGACTTGTCCAACTTGTCTGCTGCCGGTGATACCTACATCAAGAATCTTGCTAAAACGGCTGCTTCTTGGAATGTAGAAACAAATGGCGGTGGTACTACTGCTGTATCTGGTGGTGAAAGTGTCAACTTCATCAATGGTGATAACATTGCTATTACAAATGCAGGTCGTGCTATTACAATTGGTACGGCTAAGAACGTATCCTTCGATAAAGTGACTGTTGGTGGTATTGTTCTTGATAAAACAGATGGCATCAATGCGGGCGGTAAAGAAGTAAAAGGTATCGCCGATGGTACAGCTGCCGATTCCGCCGTTAGCAAAGGCCAAATGGAAACAGCCATCGCTAATGCACAAACAGCAGCTACATCTACTGAAAAGGTAATTGCTAAGGCGTTAACTGGCGATACTAACTTAGCCACTGTAACAGGTCAAACGGGTACTGCTAAGGGTGAAACCTATGAAGTAGCCGTATCTGAAAATGCTGTTAAGAACGTAGCTAAAGCAGCTGCACAAGATGCTGTAACTGTAACAGGTACAGGTCTTGCTACAGTATCTGATAATACAACAGGCGGTGTGAAAACATATACTGTGAATGTAGACGAAGGTAAACTTGTTCTTGATGATACAACCGGTAAAATCGGTGCTAATGGTGCTACACAAGGTAGTACAGCTGGTAAATGGCGTAGCTACAACACAAAACGTAGCAACTGCTATCAATGACGCTGTGACTAAAGCAAATGCCAATAATGCACAAGCTTTAGCTGATGCAAAACACAATTTTGCTGGCGATGACGCTACTGTAATTAGCCGTAAACATGGCGAACAACTTAACATCAAAGGTGGCGCATCCACAACTGCTACAGACCTTACATCTGGTAATATCGCAGTCGTAGGTGATACAGCATCTGGTACATTAAATATCAAGATGGCAAAAGCCTTAACAGGTTTAACATCTGCTACATTTACAGATGGATCCGGTAATACACAAACCGTAACAGGTGCTTCCTCTACTATCGCGGATGGCGCGGGTAACACGACCACTATGACTAAAGGTGGTCTATCCACTACTGATGGTACAAATACAACGACAGTAGCACCGGCTGGTGTCACTGCCACTGATGGTACTAATACTGTTAAGTTGAATGGTTCTGGTATCGATGCTGGCAATACACAAATCAAAAACGTTGGCAAAGCAACGACCGATGATGCTGCGGTTAACAAGAAACAAATGGATGATGCTGTAAAATCAGCTACTGATGCAACCACAGCATTGGGTAATAATACCATTGCTCTTGGCAGTGATGCTGGTTCTACAACAGCGAAGAAACTTAGCACAAATGCTATTACATTCAACATCAAAGGTGATACAGGCGCTAATGCGTTAATCACTACATCTGCTACAGGCGATAATGTAACGATTGCTCCAACCGCTAAATTGACAGCTGCGGTGACAGCGGCAGAAAAATCTGCTGACAAGGATTTGTCTAATATTTCATCTGCTGGTAAAACAGTCATCAAAGACTTGGCAGTCACATCCGCACAAGACGCTGTTAATGTAACAGGCACAGGCCTTGCTACAGTATCCGATAATACAACTGGCGGTGTGAAAACATATACTGTAAATGTAGATGAAGGTAAACTCGTCCTTGATGATACAACAGGTAAAATCGGCGCTAATGGTTCTACACAAGGCACTACAGCTGGTAAAAATGGCGTAGCTACAACACAAAACGTAGCGACTGCTATTAACGATGCAATTACTAAATCCAATGCGAATACAGCACAAGCATTAGCTGACGCTGAACATAAATTTGATGGTGATACAGGTACCACATCTGTACGTAAACATGGTGAAGTATTATCCATCAAAGGTGGCGTAACAACACCAGCTGATTTGACAACAGGCAACATCGGTGTCGTATCTGATGGGGCGGGCACATTGAATATTCGCCTTGCGAAGGTATTGAGCGGTTTAACATCTGCTACGTTCAAAGATGCATCCGGTAATACCACTATGGTGACAGGTGGTTCTACTACGATTGCAGATACAGCTGGTAATACCCAAACATTGGCACCAACGAAATCTGAAATTAAGGATACTAATGGTGTATCCACTGTTACTACAAAAGATGGTGTAACAGCTAAAGATGCCAGTGGTCAAACGACATCTTTAACTAAAGGTGGCGTCGATGCAACTGATGGCAATGGTAACACTACATCCTTAACCAATACGGGAGTAAGTGCAACCGATGGTCATGGTCATACAACAGGTCTTACAAACGGCGGCCTATCCACTACTGACGGTACGAACACAACAACCGTAGCACCAACAGGTATTACTGCCACTGATGGTACCAACACTGTTAAATTAAATGGTTCTGGTATTGATGCTGGTAATACAGAAATTAAGAACGTTGGTAAAGCAACTACCGATGATGCTGCTGTTAATAAGAAACAAATGGATGATGCCATTACTAAAGCTACTGCGGATGCAACCCATGAATTTGGCGGCGATGATGCAACTGTTGTAAGTCGTAAACATGGTGAAAAACTCACGATTAAAGGTGGTGCAACTACTACTGATGCAGATTTAACATCGGGCAATATCGCGGTAATTGGTGATGCTACAAATGGTGCTTTGAATATTAAACTTGCGAAAGCATTAACAGGTTTAACATCTGCTACTTACACTGATACAGCAGGTAATACGACTACAGTGACTGGTGGTTCTACTACGATTGCAGATACAGCTGGTAATACCCAAACATTGGCACCAACGAAATCTGAAATTAAGGATAACAATGGTGTATCCACTGTTACTACAAAAGATGGTGTAACAGCTAAAGATGCCAGCGGTCAAACGACATCTTTAACTAAAGGTGGCGTTAATGCAACTGATGGCAATGGTAACACTACATCCTTAACGAATACGGGAGTAAGTGCAACCGATGGTAATGGTCATACAACAGGTCTTACAAACGGCGGCCTATCCACTACTGACGGTACGAACACAACAACCGTAGTACCAACAGGTATTACTGCCACTGATGGTACCAACACTGTTAAATTAAATGGTTCTGGTATTGATGCTGGTAATACAGAAATTAAGAACGTTGGTAAAGCAACTACCGATGATGCTGCTGTTAATAAGAAACAAATGGATGATGCCATTACTAAAGCTACTGCGGATGCAACCCATGAATTTGGCGGCGATGATGCAACTGTTGTAAGTCGTAAACATGGTGAAAAACTCACGATTAAAGGTGGTGCAACTACTACTGATGCAGATTTAACATCGGGCAATATCGCGGTAATTGGTGATGCTACAAATGGTGCTTTGAATATTAAACTTGCGAAAGCATTAACAGGTTTAACATCTGCTACTTACACTGATACAGCAGGTAATACGACTACAGTGACTGGTGGTTCTACTACGATTGCAGATACATCTGGTAATACCCAAACATTGGCACCAACGAAATCTGAAATTAAGGATAACAATGGTGTATCCACTGTTACTACAAAAGATGGTGTAACAGCTAAAGATGCCAGCGGTCAAACGACATCTTTAACTAAAGGTGGCGTTAATGCAACTGATGGCAATGGTAACACGACATCCTTAACCAATACGGGCGTAAGTGCAACCGATGGCAATGGTCATACAACAGGTCTAACAAACGGCGGTCTATCTACTACTGATGGTACGAATACAACAACCGTAGCACCAACAGGCATGACTGCTACTGATGGTACGAACACTGTGAAAGTAGAAGGTTCTGGCATTGATGCAGACGGTACAGAAATTAAGCATATTGCTGCTGGTACGGCTGCCGATTCTGCGGTCAACAAAGGCCAAATGGATGACGCTATTACCAAAGCCACAACAAATGCAACCCATGAATTTGGCGGCGATGATGCAACCGTTGTAAGTCGTAAACATGGTGAAAAACTCACGATTAAAGGTGGTGCAACTACTACTGATGCAGATTTAACATCGGGCAATATCGCGGTAATTGGTGATGCTACAAATGGTGCTTTGAATATTAAACTTGCGAAAGCGTTAACAGGTTTAACATCTGCTACGTTCAAAGATGCATCCGGTAATACTACTATGGTGACAGGTGGTTCTACTACAATTGCAGATACATCTGGTAATACCCAAACATTGGCACCAACGAAATCTGAAATTAAGGATAACAATGGTGTATCCACTGTTACTACAAAAGATGGTGTAACAGCTAAAGATGCCAGCGGTCAAACGACATCTTTAACTAAAGGTGGCGTTAATGCAACTGATGGCAATGGTAACACTACATCCTTAACCAATACGGGAGTAAGTGCAACCGATGGCAATGGTCATACAACAGGTCTTACAAATGGCGGCCTATCTACTACTGATGGTACGAATACAACAACCGTAGCACCAACAGGCATGACTGCTACTGATGGTACACACACTGTGAAAGTAGAAGGTTCTGGCATCGATGCAGGTGGTACACAAATTAAGAACGTTGGTAAAGCAACTACCGATGATGCTGCTGTTAATAAGAAACAAATGGATGATGCTATTACTAAAGCTACTGCGGATGCAACCCATGAATTTGCTGGGGATACAGGTAGTAATTCTGTTCGTAAACACGGCGAAGTATTGTCCATCAAAGGTGGTGTAGCGAACGCAGCTGATTTGACAACAGGCAACATCGGTGTCGTATCTGATGGGGCGGGCACATTGAACATTCGCCTTGCGAAAGCATTAACAGGCTTGACATCTGCAACATTTACAGATACAGCCGGTAATACAACTACTGTGACAGGTGGTTCTACTACGATTGCAGACACATCTGGTAATATCCAAACATTGGCGCCAACGAAATCTGAAATTAAGGATAACAATGGTGTATCCACTGTTACTACAAAAGATGGTGTAACAGCTAAAGATGCCAGCGGTCAAACGACATCTTTAACTAAAGGCGGCGTCGATGCAACTGATGGCAATGGTAACACTACATCCTTAACCAATACGGGAGTAAGTGCAACCGATGGCAATGGTCATACAACAGGTCTAACAAATGGCGGTCTATCTACTACTGACGGTACGAATACAACAACCGTAGCACCAACTGGTATTACTGCCACTGATGGTACTAACACTGTTAAATTAAATGGTTCTGGTATTGATGCTGGTAATACACAAATTAAGAACGTTGGTAAAGCAACTACAGATGATGCTGCTGTTAATAAGAAACAAATGGATGATGCCATTACTAAAGCTACTGCGGATGCAACTCATGAATTTGCTGGTGATACAGGTAATAATTCTGTTCGTAAACATGGTGAAGTATTGTCTATCAAAGGTGGCGTAACCGATACTAATAAACTTTCAGATAATAATATTGGGGTTATATCTGATGGAGCAGGTACATTAAATGTTAAATTATCTAAAGATTTAACCGGTTTGACATCTGCAACATTTACAGATGGATCCGGCAATACACAAACCGTAACAGGTGGTTCCTCTACCATTACAGATGGTGCAGGTAACATAACTACTATCACTAAAGATGGCGTAACAACGACTGACGCAGCTGGTAATACTACTACGACAGCGCCTACAGGTGTAACCGTAACACCAGCTGGTGCTGGTGCCACACCAATTTCTGTAACAACTAGTGGTATTAGTGCTGGTAACAAAGAAATTAAGAATGTTGCTAATGGTACTACTGATGATGCTGCTGTTAATAAGAAACAAATGGATGAGGCTGTGAAGGCAGCTTCCGATGCAACCAAAGCATTGGGTAATAATACGATTACCCTTGGGGGTGATTCCGTTTCTACAACAACAGCAAAGGCACTAAATACAACTGGTGGCATTCAATTTAATATTAAGGGGGCAAACTGGAACCGATGCCTTGATTACAACTTCTGCTAGTGGTGATGATGTAACCATTACACCAACTGATAAATTGATAAACGCTGTGAAAGCTGCAGAAAAATCTGCTGATAAAGACTTGTCCAACTTGTCTGCTGCGGGGAATACGCATATTCAAAATTTGGCTAAATCTGCGGCATCTTGGAACGTCCAAACCAATGGCAATGGTACTACAGCAGTAGTTGGTGGTGATACAGTCAACTTCATTAATGGCGATAATATTGCTATTACGAATACAGGTCATGCGATTACGATTGGCACTGCTAAGGATGTATCCTTTGATAAAGTGACTGTTGGTGGTATGACCCTTGATAAAAATGGCATTTTGTCGGGTATATCATCTATCACTGGTAGTGGTACTGGAGCGCCAACGATGACTTTCAACAGTCAAAATGGCAATACCCCAGCCAATGTGTCCATTAATTCTAATTTGGATATGGGCGGTCATCGCATTACCGGTGTGGGCCCTGCAGAAAAACCAACCGATGCGGTGAATAAACAACAAGTGGATCAAGCACTTCGTGGCCTTGCGGGTCTAGCAGATAATGCGGCAAGACAATACGCAAGCAAAGCGGGCGCTAATGCAGCTGCATTGGCAGCATTGAAACCTATTCAATATGATCCATTGGAACCAACACAAATCATGGCTGGTGTGGGTAATTACAAGTCCCAAACTGCTGTGGCACTCGGTATGGCGCATTACACCAATGAAAATACGATGTTCAACATCGGTGTATCCCTCGATAGCCATGACAACATGGTCAACGCTGGTGTAACCCATAAATTTGGCTATAGCCCTGAAAAGAAAGCTATTCCAAATCGCTATAAAGGTGGTCCAATTAGCTCCATCTATGTAATGCAAGATGAAATGCAATCCTTGTTGGCCAAGACCAAGAAAAGGATGCTGTAATCTCCAAACAGGCTAGTGAAATTGATACACTTCGCCAACAAAATGAAGATATGCAACGTAAAATTGATATGATTCTTGCTAAATTACAATAATAGTATAATGTAAGATATACAACAAAAGCGGATAGTGAGTCCTAGGATTCACTATCCGCTTTTGGTTGTGTGTATATTATTTTTTTCTAAAGAACCCCAATACTCGTAAATGACGCAATACTTCATCTAAATATTGTTCCGATGGAACGCGGTACTGTTGACCATCCTTCGTTGTCCGTTCGACGGTCACATTCACATCTAGATTTTCTATGAGTTTTTCTTTTGTAGTTGGCGTTGTTAAGAGGCGCATAATGTATAACACGCCATGCTCCACGTCATAGTCGATTTGATTATACATGTTTGCCGTCGTCATATACCGATTGCCATCCTTTTCGATAAGGGTTGCAATATAGTCGATGAACCGCTGAGGAACGTAGGTTTCGTTTTCCTTGAACGGTAGGTGTTCATAGCGTTCACCAAAGGTATAGAGTTGGCCGATGACAACGAGCAAGAACAAGCGAGTATAAAGCTTATCCATATCGATGTCATAGCCCGGATACTGATGTTCAATATGGTCGACCACATCTTGTACAGAGAATGGTAATCTCGTATCCATCATTTCCTTAATAGCGATGTGTACCGTATCCGTCCATTCCGGTGGAACACCCAAATCTGTATCTAAGGTGATGAGGAAATAGAGTCCATCCAATATGTCCTTGGTTACCGTTTCATTTTGCGTAATCTTGGCCGCGTTGGATTGTTTCGTTAACAACGACATACGGAACTGTGTATCATACACGTAATCAAAGTACTGTTCCTTATCCACGCGGTTATCTTGGGCTAACTTTTTTATATTCGTTACAGTCGCATCCGGTAACCACGTAATAAAGGAGCGCTGCATACATTCATCGCCCACATAGGCACAACCTTGAGATTCAGCCCGTTTCACAAACTCCGATACATACACCGGATCGTTAATGGACTCTAAATACTCATGGCCCACGTAATAATCATTGGCCTTAAGGACACGATCAATATTAGGAATCTTGTAACTCGATTTCATGCGAGATCGTTCATCCAACTTCATTGTTTCCTGAATGAGCTGCAACACCTGTTTCGTATACGCCGTACGATCCTGTAGGGACGTTGTTGGCGCATGTTTTTCCGAATATAGCATAATATCCCGCAATTGTTCTAACCGTTTCCACCCTGGATACGTATTATATGACACATACACAATACCCCGATCCGATAGATTGCGATTACAAATGCTGAGAATTTTGTCTTTCACCATGTCCGGTACCCACGACCAAATGCCGTGCACGATGATGTAATCAAAGGTGCCGAAATCGTCGTCGATGTCCATGATATTTTTCTCTAGCAGCGTAATATTCGTGAGACCAATGGATTCGATTAATGCCTTGCCGTGCTCAATCTGCACGCCCGATAAATCGATGCCCGTGAAAGTAGTCTCTGGATAGTACAGCGCTTGTGGGATGATGTTGCCCCCGCATGACGAACCTAGCTCTAATACGCGCGCCCCCTTGAGTGATGCTGGTGAAAGCCCATATAACCGGCCGCGGGCTTGCAGTGAATTGATGTTGGTGTTGGAAAACGCCTTAGACACATAGAGGAAATTGTCATACGACTCTTTCAGCTCTTCAATCTTTTCCTGCACCACCTCATTAATAGGTGGCTGTATGGTGTTTGACTTCTTTGGAGACTCACCTTTTTTAGGTGTTTTAGTTTGCTTTGCATTTGTCTTGGGAATAGAGTTTTGGCTCATGTGTATACCTTTCAATACAGATGAATATTTCTTTAAGTATATCATAGGCGAGGGGGATATCTGCACGCCCGATAAATCGATGCCTGTGAAAGTAGTCTCTTGATAGTACAGCGCCTGTGGGATGATATTGCCCTTCCCCTACATCGTGATCTATATGTGTTTAGTATAGCATAGACCCCAAAAATATCGTACAGGTGATGGTACAAGATGAGTGCATAAGAATACGTAAAAGCATAATTATTGTTAACAAATATTAGAGAAAAAAATGGGGGAAAAGAGTTTATAAACCGTTCATAAAACTTTCATAAAAGCAATATAGAAAATATTGAAAAACATGAATGGAAGATGATAAACTTTATATATTCTTAATATATACTACTTTGGTAGTATTCCTAGAATACGTGTTCTGTATATGTATAGAGTGTATGAATATGTTTGGGAGGACATGATAAGGAGGGGTTACTATTAACATAGGTATTACCTTTTTTTGGGGCGCATCGTACAACCACATTTGGTCCAATGGGGCGGGCCAAAATATGGCGTTTTTAAAACAGTGCCTAGAGCAAATCGAAGGCGTTGACAAGGTATATTTTGTATACTGGCGCAATGATAAGGCCACCATATCGGATAATATGCGCTTAGATTTGATGAACATCGATATCTACGAGGTGGAAGAGATCGTAGAAACAACGGACATCTTAATCGAAGGCACATTGACCTTAGAACCAGAAATTGAAAAGAAATTTCGGAAACATGGTGCTAAAATCGTATCCTATCGAATGGGTAATGATTTTGTGTGGGATATGGAAAAAATGGTACATAATTTACCAAATGCCCGTGCATTCAATGGTGCCACATATGATGCGGTATGGATGATACCACAGGTAGTCAAAACAAATCGTTGCTATTTAGAAATCATTACACGCGCTCCTGTGTATGAAGTCCCACATTTGTGGTCTCCACTCTTCTTAGATGAAATGGCAAAGAACGTTAAGGAACCTTTCAAATTTGGCTATGAACAAGGTCAAATGGAAAAAAATGGAGCCCGCGTTTCCGTTATGGAACCAAACATATCCATATCTAAGAATTGCATGATGCCCGTTCTGATTGGGGAAGAGGCATATCGAAATCATCCAGAATTGGTGAAACACATCTATCTATGCAATACCTTTGATAAAAAGGATGATAAACCGCTGCATGATTTTATCGGTTATACAACGGCTGTTAAGGATGGCATCATGTCCGTAGAAACACGGCATATTACGCCTCTGTTCTTGGCAGAATATACGGATCTGCTCTTATCTTTCCAATGGGAATTAGCTTTGAACTATATGTACTATGAGGCCTTGTATGGCAACTATCCATTAGTACATAATTCTCCTATGCTGAAAGCTCATTGCGTAGGTTTTTTATTATGATTACTTTGATGCATATGATGGTGAACGTCAGCTAATCAATGCTATCAAATCCTACGATGCTGATTTTTGATACGCACGTAAAACGTAATAAGGAATTAATCGAATTCCTTTCACCATTCAATCCAGAAAACATTAGAAAACATCAAATTTTAATTGAAAAGTTAGGAGTCAAATAACACATGAACAAGATTTTTAAAGTCATTTGGTCTAAATCAAAACAGTGCTATGTAGTAGTATCTGAAATGGCTAAGAATACAACAGGTAAAAAGAAAATTGTAGTGGCTGGTATTTTGGCAAGTTTAGCAGTATCAACCCCTTTGCAGGATGTATCTGCTGTAAACGGACCAGGTGCTCGTGGCGGTTGGTCTCAAGCTCAATCTGGTACTGCATTTAATGCCACAGAAGGTTTAGTTGTTGGTCCTAGTATGCCAGGTGCTTTTGACCAAACTACAAGAGCAAAGGGTAATGTTGCAACCGTAGCCATTGGTGCACATAGTGAAGCATATGGAAGTTCATCAGTTGCTATGGGTGGTGGTACTGCTTATGGTGATAAAGCAGGTACAGCAGGTAATGTTACTGATCAAGGTGGTGCTGTAGCTCTTGGCTGGGTAACGGCTAAAGGTAATCGTGCTGTTGCTTTAGTGGTATAAATACTACCTCGGCTACTGGTGATAATTCTTTTGCAACCAGTGGTGGTGTGGCGGATGGTGATAATGCTTCTGCACTCAATGGTAGCCAAGCGACAGGTGATAATTCCTTTGCAGCTGCTGGTGGTGTAGCAAATGGTACTACTAACATCGCTATTGGTAAAAGTGCAAATGCTGGTGGTACAGCAGGTAAAACGGGTGCTGTAGCTATCGGTGATAGTGCATCTGCTAGTGGTACAGCAACTGTAGCAGTAGGTAAAAGGGCACAAGCCGATTTAGACAATGATAATGCTTTTGGTAACTCTGTCCATGCAAATGCTGGTGGCGCTACTGCAGTAGGTTATATAGTAAATACAACTGGCAACCAAGCATTTGGTGGTGGTTCAAATACAAATGTAAGTGGCCCTGCAGCTGTAGGCATTGGGTATATGTCTCAAGTTGATGGTAACCGTGCTGTAGGCATCGGTAGTGAATTAAGTGGCACAAAAAATACAGCATCTGGTGATTACTCCGTAGCTATTGGTGCTGCTGCTCAAGGTACAGCAGCTAGTGCTACTGCTATTGGTAAACAAGCTAATGCATCTAAGGATAATGCATTAGCCATTGGGACGGGGGCAGCAGCATCTGAAAGCTCTGCCACTGCTATCGGTAATGGCGCTGTAGCTAATAAAACAAATACAGTAGCCCTTGGTAATGGTACAAATGCTACTGGTGCAAGTGCTATCGCCATCGGTGATGCTGTAACTGCTACCTCTACAGCCGCTACTAGTATTGGTAGTAATGGTACAAAGGCGACTGCATATGGTGCCACTGCTATCGGTCGAAATGCAAAAGTTACGGCTGAGAAATCTGTAGCATTAGGTTTTGACCTTAATGTTGCTCATTCTGGATCTACCCTTGTAGGTTATAATTCTAATATCCTTGCTAACCAAGCAACAGGTATTGGTTCTACCATTAATATTGACAGCACAGCCCAATACGCAACAGGTATTGGCTACCAAGTTGATGTAACTGGTAAAAATGCTGTTGCTATTGGTTCTAGTGATGATTCTGGTACACATACAGCAGCGAAAGCGAAAGATGCTATCGCTATTGGTACAGCAACGGTAACTACTGCAGAAGGTGCTACTGCTATTGGTAAGAAAGCAAGCGCAAGTAAAGCTGATGCGATTGCATTCGGTACAAGTGCAACAGCATCTGAAAGTAATGCCGTAGCAATCGGTAAAAATACAACAGCTTCTGGTCTTGATTCTGTTGCTATTGGCGGTGAAACAAATGCAGCTGATGCGGCTAAGGCAACAGGTTCTAAATCTATTGCTGTGGGCGCTAAATCGGCAGCATCTGGTCAATCTGCTATCGCATTAGGTGATACAGCTGTGGCTAGTGGTCTTAACGGTGTCGCACTTGGTGTAGAAACAACTTCTAGCCTAGATAGTGCTGTAGCAATCGGTAATAAAGTTACCGGTAGCGGTAAATACTCCGTAGCTCTTGGTTATTCTACAAGTGCATCTGCAGAAGGCGCATTAGCACTTGGTGATTCCACATCCGCTAGTGGTGAACATGGTCTTGCTCTTGGTACATTGGCAGCTGCTTCTAATACAAATACAATTGCCGCAGGTCACTCCAGTGTGGCTAGTGGGCTAGCAGCTACAGCAATTGGTCTTTCAGCGAAAGCACAATCTGCTGGTACCATTGCTCTTGGCCGTCAAGCTGTTATTGACAATCAATCTGCTAGCAGTATGGCATTAGGTGATGGTGCTTCGATTACAAAGCTACCTATGCGACAGCTCTTGGTGCTGGCGCTAAGGCTAACAACTACCATGCCGTAGCATTAGGTGCAGATTCCGAAACAGCAGACAAAGTAAGCACAGCGACTATGTCTATTAATAATACATCCTATACATTAGCTGGTGGCACTGCAGATAGCACAATTTCCGTTGGTTCTGGTACAGTGAAACGTACTATTACGAATGTGGCAGCAGGTCGTGTATCCGCTACATCTACAGATGCTGTCAACGGTTCTCAACTTCATGCAGTTGTACAAGCTGTTGAAAGCAATGCAACAGCTATTACTAGTGTATCTACTGCAGCTAGTAATGCACTTACAGCTGCAAACTCTGCAGTAACAAAAGCAGATGCAGCTGTATCCACGGCTAACTCTACAGCAGCAGGCTATAACGCAGCAAAAGCTGCCATCTCTAGCTCTGCAGCGGCAGCAGAAGCAGCAGCGACTAGAGCAGCAACAAGTGCATCTAATGCTGCGACATCTGAATCCAATGCAGCTGATAGCGCTACCTTAGCATCCACTAAAGCAGCAGCCGCAGCAACATCTGCATCCAACGCTGCAACATCCGAATCTAATGCCGCAACAAGTGCATCCAATGCAGCTACATCTGAATCTAATGCAGCTGATAGTGCAACTTTAGCAACAAATAAAGCGGCAGCCGCAGCAACAAGTGCATCCAATGCTGCGACATCCGAATCCAATGCAGCTGATAGCGCTACCTTAGCATCCACTAAAGCGGCAGCCGCAGCAACAAGTGCGTCTAATGCCGCAACATCCGAATCTAATGCCGCAACAAGTGCATCTAATGCTGCGACATCCGAATCCAATGCGGCTGACAGTGCAACTTTAGCATCCAGCAAAGCGGCAGCCGCAGCAACATCTGCATCCAACGCTGCAACATCTGAATCTAACGCAGCTGATAGTGCCGCATTAGCATCTAGCAAAGCAGCAGCAGCCGCAACAAGTGCATCCAATGCTGCGACATCCGAATCCAATGCAGCTGATAGCGCTACCTTAGCATCCACTAAAGCGGCAGCCGCAGCAACAAGTGCGTCTAATGCCGCAACATCCGAATCTAACGCCGCTGACAGTGCCGCATTAGCATCTAGCAAAGCAGCAGCAGCCGCAACAAGTGCATCCAACGCTGCAACATCCGAATCTAATGCCGCAACAAGTGCATCCAATGCAGCGACATCTGAATCTAATGCAGCTGACAGTGCCGCATTAGCATCTAGTAAAGCAGCAGCAGCCGCAACAAGTGCATCCAACGCTGCAACATCCGAATCTAATGCCGCAACAAGTGCATCCAATGCTGCGACATCCGAATCCAATGCAGCTGATAGCGCTACCTTAGCATCCACTAAAGCGGCAGCCGCAGCAACAAGTGCGTCTAATGCCGCAACATCTGAATCTAATGCAGCTGACAGTGCAACTTTAGCAACAAATAAAGCGGCAGCCGCAGCAACAAGTGCATCTAATGCAGCTACATCTGAATCCAATGCAGCTGACAGTGCCGCATTAGCATCTAGTAAAGCAGCAGCAGCTGCAACAAGTGCATCCAACGCTGCAACATCCGAATCTAATGCCGCAACAAGTGCATCCAATGCTGCGACATCTGAATCTAATGCAGCTGACAGTGCAACTTTAGCAACAAATAAAGCGGCAGCCGCAGCAACAAGTGCATCCAATGCTGCGACATCCGAATCCAATGCAGCTGATAGCGCTACCTTAGCATCCACTAAAGCGGCAGCCGCAGCAACAAGTGCGTCTAATGCCGCAACATCCGAATCTAATGCCGCAACAAGTGCATCTAATGCTGCGACATCCGAATCCAATGCGGCTGACAGTGCAACTTTAGCATCCAGCAAAGCGGCAGCCGCAGCAACATCTGCATCCAACGCTGCAACATCTGAATCTAACGCAGCTGATAGTGCCGCATTAGCATCTAGCAAAGCAGCAGCAGCCGCAACAAGTGCATCCAATGCTGCGACATCCGAATCTAATGCCGCAACAAGTGCATCCAATGCTGCGACATCTGAATCTAATGCAGCTGATAGCGCTACCTTAGCATCCACTAAAGCGGCAGCTGCAGCAACAAGTGCATCTAATGCTGCAACATCTGAATCCAATGCAGCTGATAGCGCTACCTTAGCATCCACTAAAGCGGCGGCAGCAGCAACAAGTGCATCTAATGCTGCGACATCTGAATCCAATGCAGCTGACAGTGCCACATTAGCATCTAGTAAAGCAGCAGCAGCCGCAACAAGTGCATCCAATGCTGCGACATCTGAATCTAATGCAGCTGACAGTGCAACTTTAGCAACAAATAAAGCGGCAGCCGCAGCAATAAGTGCATCCAATGCTGCGACATCTGAATCCAATGCAGCTGATAGCGCTACCTTAGCATCCACTAAAGCGGCAGCCGCAGCAACAAGTGCGTCTAATGCCGCAACATCCGAATCTAATGCCGCAACAAGTGCATCCAATGCTGCGACATCCGAATCCAATGCAGCTGACAGTGCAACTTTAGCATCCACTAAAGCAGCAGCCGCAGCAACATCTGCGTCAAACGCTGCAACATCTGAATCTAACGCCGCTGACAGTGCCGCATTAGCATCTAGCAAAGCAGCAGCCGCCGCAACAAGTGCATCCAACGCTGCAACATCTGAATCTAATGCCGCAACAAGTGCATCTAATGCAGCGACATCTGAATCTAATGCAGCTGACAGTGCAACTTTAGCAACAAATAAAGCGGCAGCCGCAGCAACAAGTGCATCTAATGCTGCGACATCTGAATCCAATGCAGCTGACAGTGCCGCATTAGCATCTAGTAAAGCAGCAGCAGCCGCAACAAGTGCATCCAACGCTGCAACATACGAATCTAATGCCGCAACAAGTGCATCCAATGCTGCGACATCCGAATCCAATGCGGCTGACAGTGCAACTTTAGCATCCAGCAAAGCGGCAGCCGCAGCAACATCTGCATCCAACGCTGCAACATCTGAATCTAACGCAGCTGATAGTGCCGCATTAGCATCTAGCAAAGCAGCAGCAGCCGCAACAAGTGCATCCAATGCTGCGACATCCGAATCCAATGCAGCTGATAGCGCTACCTTAGCATCCACTAAAGCGGCAGCCGCAGCAACATCCGAATCTAATGCCGCAACAAGTGCATCCAATGCTGCGACATCTGAATCTAATGCAGCTGATAGTGCAACTTTAGCAACAAATAAAGCGGCAGCCGCAGCAACAAGTGCATCCAACGCTGCAACATCTGAATCTAATGCAGCAACAAGTGCATCCAATGCAGCTACATCTGAATCCAATGCAGCTGATAGCGCTACCTTAGCATCCACTAAAGCGGCAGCCGCAGCAACAAGTGCGTCTAATGCCGCAACATCCGAATCTAATGCCGCAACAAGTGCATCCAATGCTGCGACATCCGAATCCAATGCAGCTGACAGTGCAACTTTAGCATCCACTAAAGCAGCAGCCGCAGCAACATCTGCGTCAAACGCTGCAACATCTGAATCTAACGCCGCTGACAGTGCCGCATTAGCATCTAGCAAAGCAGCAGCAGCCGCAACAAGTGCATCCAACGCTGCAACATCTGAATCTAATGCCGCAACAAGTGCATCTAATGCAGCGACATCTGAATCTAATGCAGCTGACAGTGCAACTTTAGCAACAAATAAAGCGGCAGCCGCAGCAACAAGTGCATCTAATGCTGCGACATCTGAATCCAATGCAGCTGACAGTGCCGCATTAGCATCTAGTAAAGCAGCAGCAGCCGCAACAAGTGCATCCAACGCTGCAACATACGAATCTAATGCCGCAACAAGTGCATCCAATGCTGCGACATCCGAATCCAATGCGGCTGACAGTGCAACTTTAGCATCCAGCAAAGCGGCAGCCGCAGCAACATCTGCATCCAACGCTGCAACATCTGAATCTAACGCAGCTGATAGTGCCGCATTAGCATCTAGCAAAGCAGCAGCAGCCGCAACAAGTGCATCCAATGCTGCGACATCCGAATCCAATGCAGCTGATAGCGCTACCTTAGCATCCACTAAAGCGGCAGCCGCAGCAACATCCGAATCTAATGCCGCAACAAGTGCATCCAATGCTGCGACATCTGAATCTAATGCAGCTGATAGTGCAACTTTAGCAACAAATAAAGCGGCAGCCGCAGCAACAAGTGCATCCAACGCTGCAACATCTGAATCTAATGCAGCAACAAGTGCATCCAATGCAGCTACATCTGAATCCAATGCAGCTGATAGCGCTACCTTAGCATCCACTAAAGCGGCAGCCGCAGCAACAAGTGCGTCTAATGCCGCAACATCCGAATCTAACGCCGCTGACAGTGCCGCATTAGCATCTAGTAAAGCAGCAGCAGCCGCAACAAGTGCATCCAATGCGGCGACATCTGAATCTAATGCAGCTGACAGTGCAACTTTAGCATCTAGTAAAGCAGCAGCAGCCGCAACAAGTGCATCCAACGCTGCAACATCTGAATCCAATGCAGCTGATAGTGCAACTTTAGCAACAAATAAAGCAGCAGCAGCCGCAACAAGTGCATCCAACGCTGCAACATCTGAATCCAATGCAGCTGATAGTGCAACTTTAGCAACAAATAAAGCGGCAGCCGCAGCAACAAGTGCATCTAATGCAGCTACATCTGAATCCAATGCAGCTGATAGCGCTACCTTAGCATCCACTAAAGCGGCAGCCGCAGCAACAAGTGCATCCAATGCGGCGACATCCGAATCCAATGCAGCTGATAGCGCTACCTTAGCATCCACTAAAGCGGCAGCCGCAGCAACAAGTGCGTCTAATGCAGCAACATCCGAATCTAACGCCGCTGACAGTGCCGCATTAGCATCTAGTAAAGCAGCAGCAGCCGCAACAAGTGCATCCAACGCTGCAACATCTGAATCTAATGCCGCAACAAGTGCATCCAATGCAGCTACATCTGAATCCAATGCAGCTGATAGCGCTACCTTAGCATCCACTAAAGCGGCAGCCGCAGCAACAAGTGCGTCTAATGCCGCAACATCCGAATCTAACGCCGCTGACAGTGCCGCATTAGCATCTAGTAAAGCAGCAGCAGCAGCAACAAGTGCATCTAATGCTGCGACATCCGAATCCAATGCGGCTGACAGTGCAACTTTAGCATCCAGCAAAGCGGCAGCCGCAGCAACATCTGCATCCAACGCTGCAACATCTGAATCTAACGCAGCTGATAGTGCCGCATTAGCATCTAGCAAAGCAGCAGCCGCAGCAACAAGTGCATCCAATGCAGCTACATCTGAATCCAATGCAGCTGATAGCGCTACCTTAGCATCCACTAAAGCGGCAGCCGCAGCAACAAGTGCGTCTAATGCCGCAACATCCGAATCTAACGCCGCTGACAGTGCCGCATTAGCATCTAGTAAAGCAGCAGCAGCCGCAACAAGTGCATCCAATGCCGCAACATCTGAATCTAATGCAGCTGACAGTGCAACTTTAGCAACAAATAAAGCGGCAGCCGCCGCAACAAGTGCATCTAATGCAGCTACATCTGAATCCAATGCAGCTGATAGCGCTACCTTAGCATCCACTAAAGCGGCAGCCGCAGCAACATCTGCATCCAACGCTGCAACATCCGAATCTAATGCCGCAACAAGTGCATCCAATGCTGCGACATCTGAATCTAATGCAGCTGACAGTGCAACTTTAGCAACAAATAAAGCGGCAGCCGCAGCAACAAGTGCATCCAATGCTGCGACATCCGAATCCAATGCAGCTGATAGCGCTACCTTAGCATCCACTAAAGCGGCAGCCGCAGCAACAAGTGCGTCTAATGCCGCAACATCCGAATCTAATGCCGCAACAAGTGCATCTAATGCTGCGACATCCGAATCCAATGCGGCTGACAGTGCAACTTTAGCATCCAGCAAAGCGGCAGCCGCAGCAACATCTGCATCCAACGCTGCAACATCTGAATCTAACGCAGCTGATAGTGCCGCATTAGCATCTAGCAAAGCAGCAGCCGCAGCAACAAGTGCATCCAATGCGGCGACATCCGAATCCAATGCAGCTGATAGCGCTACCTTAGCATCCACTAAAGCGGCAGCCGCAGCAACAAGTGCGTCTAATGCCGCAACATCCGAATCTAACGCCGCTGACAGTGCCGCATTAGCATCTAGTAAAGCAGCAGCAGCCGCAACAAGTGCATCCAATGCCGCAACATCTGAATCTAATGCAGCTGACAGTGCAACTTTAGCAACAAATAAAGCGGCAGCCGCAGCAACAAGTGCATCTAATGCAGCTACATCTGAATCCAATGCAGCTGATAGCGCTACCTTAGCATCCACTAAAGCGGCAGCTGCTGCAACATCTGAATCCAATGCAGCAGATAGTGCAACATTAGCATCAAGCAAAGCAGCAGCTGCTGCAGCAAGTGCAACAGCAGCTCAAACTGCTGCAAACACAGCAACATCTACAGCAAATGCATTAACCAGCTCTGGTATTACTCCAGGTACAAGAAATGGTACCGGTTCTATGGCAATTGGTGATGGTTCCCAAGCTAATGGAGACTATGCAACTGCTATTGGTACAAATGCAAAAGCTCTTGCAAAAGATGCAACTGCATTGGGTGCTAACTCTCAAGCACTTGGTCAAAACTCTGTAGCCCTTGGTGCTGGTTCTATAGCTGATCGTCCTAATACGGTAAGTGTTGGTTCTAAAGGCAACGAACGTACTATCACAAACGTAGCACCAGGTAAAATTTCTGCAGATTCTACTGATGCTGTTAACGGCAGCCAATTGTATGACATCCAATCTAATACACTTTCACAAATCGATGCAACAAACGTACGCGTTGACCGTGTAGGTGCAATGAGTGCAGCAATGTCCTCCTTGAAACCTTACTTTGTAGACGGTACTGAAAAAGGTCAAATTATGGCTGGTGTTGGTGCATACCATGGTGAAAAAGCATTAGCTCTTGGTTACGGTTATGCTCCGAACGATCGCGTGTTCTTGAACGCATCTGTAGGTATCGCTAAATCTGAACAAATGTATGGCATGGGTGCTACTTTCAGAATTGGTGCTGGTGAAAGCCTAGTTAAGAAGAACAATCAAGCTATGCAAAATCTTCAAGAGGAAAACGATCAACTTCAAGATCGCGTAGAAAAACTTGAACAACTAGTGAACGCATTATTAGCTGAAAAAAGCAAATAATCCACTAACAATCGAATAACGATACCCTTACTATCGTGACCCCGTAGCCAACCTCCCCTTTTTAGGCTACATGATAGACATAAAAACAGCAGATAGCTGGCTATCCCTCAGCCAACTATCTGCTGTTTTTTATGCTTTCATAATAAGCATAGATAATGATAATTGCATAATCTATTTGGTTGATTTACAATGATGATACAAGTGCTTTATATAGAAAGGGAGTGATGATTTGCTAATTGACTTTACATTTTCTAATGTACGTTCATTTAAGGATAAGGTAACCTTTTCTATGGAAACAGGTGAGGGTATTACCGCCTATAGTAAAGAGAATACCATTCAACATGATACTGTAGATGCTGTTAAGTCAGCATTTATATTTGGTGGTAATGCATCAGGTAAAACCAATTTATTACGTGCTCTTATGTTACTTAGGATTGTTGTCCTACATGGAACGCCGTCAGAAATTGATCCATTGCCTATAGATACGTATGCTCATGGTAATGATAATACGTATTTTAATATTCGATTTATAAAAAATAACAAACAATTTACGTATACCATAGAATATAATGAGGATTTCGTAGTAGAAGAATCCTTAGTTGTTGACGATAACATATTATTTAGTCGAGATACAGAACATATACATATGCCGGAATCGATTGTATCATTAGAATCTTCTCTGCGCAGAAATCAACCTTTATTATATTTTGCTCAAAGCAATAATGTATTATTGGCAAAAGAAGCTTATGAATGGTTTGCGCTAGATATTTTGTCACCTAGTCTACCGACTAGTAGTATGGATAGTAGAAAAGCATTGCGTGCATTACATGATAACCCACAATTAAAGGATGATGTATTGTATTTCCTTAGGGCTGCTGATTTTAATATACGAGATATTAAAACAGAACTTATTCAGATTCCAAATGAACAAAATATTGACACATCTAAGTCTGTGTTATTGGTCAAATGTGAACATGAAGGTATTAATGGCGATACTTTTAGCATTGAATACGAAGCTGAAAGTATTGGTACCCGTATTTTTTTGATGTTAGCGTTAGCAATTTTACAACGTGATAATCATGGCAAGCTATTTCTTATTGATGAATTTGATCGATCCTTACATCCCTAAATTAGTGACTATTTTTATTAAAAAAATCTTTAATGAATGGAATACAACTGAGTCTCAACTGGTTGCAACTACTCATGATAATGATATTTTTAGACTATGCATTGCGAACGGACCAAATATGGTTTGTAGATAAAAATTATTATGGGATTTCAGAATTACACAGTGCTTTTGATTTCAATGAACTAGATATACGAGAAATTAAGAAAAACTACCAAGATGGTGTGTATGGTGGTAATCAAATTGTTAGTGATGTGTTGATGAAAGATATTATAGAGTCCGTTTAGTGTATGGGAGGTATTTCATATTAAAAAAATACTAAGAATATTAGTAGGATTAATATGGCATATCAATGTACTAATGTAGGTGTCGTATTAAGTCAAGTTATAGGCTAGTTGTTATAAAGTTTATGAACAAAATTTCATAATCCCTAAAAAAATCGTCCCGTATGGGGCGATTTTTTTCATTTATGCTTTCATAATAAGCATAGATAATGATAATTGCATAATCTATTTGGTTGATTTAGTATAGACTTATTTGTTATAAATAAGTCTATTTATTTACACTGAAGTGAGAAATTTACGTATTTTTCTTGTAAATAATGAGGGGCGGTAGTATACTTAAATAAGAGGAGATTTAATTATGCTTATACAATTTTCATATAAAAACTTTAAATCATTTCGTGATGAAGCTATTTTAGATATGACGGCCACACGTGGAAAAGAGTTTGAAGAACATATTATAAAAAAGGGAAACGAAAAAATACTTCCTTTAGCAGCCATTTTTGGGGCTAATGCGAGTGGCAAATCAAACGTATTTTATGCCTTTCAATATATGACAGATTACGTTAAGTATTCATTTGGTTTTGGCGATGATACATTAGAACAATCGCAGATGAAGGTAACTCCATTTTTATTTGACCTAAACTCAGCTCATGATGTATCAACATTTGAAGTTTACCTTACATTACCAAATGAGGATAGTGAAAAAGTATATACCTATGGATTTACTGTTAATGAAAGCGGTATTGTGGAAGAATGGCTTCTACGTCGCGCTAAAACGATGAGAAAGGCTAGTACAATTTTTTATCGTAATGAAGAAACGGGCGATTTAAAACTATTTGGATTATCTGATGGGGAGAAAACCAACCTTACTTTATCACTAGATACAAGAAATCTTATTATTTCATTGGGGGCAAAACTTAAAATTAATATATGCCAATCAATAAGGGATTGGTTCATAAATAATAGATTGTCTAATTTTGCTAATTCTGTTGAATCCGCTAAAAAATATCGTTATTTACCACGAGGTTTTACTTCAGACAAGAAAGTTCAACAAGATTTAGTTACCTATCTATCTACATTTGATACCAGTATAAAAGGATTTAAGGTAGAACGTATGGATGAAGATAGAGATGGTAAACCTCGATTCAAAATCTACACAAAACACCAAGTGATTGGTACCAATTCATCACAATGGATCTCTTTACAAGAAGAATCAGCAGGTACATTAAAAATGTTCGCTCTATATCAAGAAATTCAAGATGCGCTAGATAATGGCACCGTTTTATTTGTCGATGAATTGAATGCTCGTTTGCATCCTTTGTTATTACGTCATATACTGCAACGCTTTTTGAATCAAGAAACTAATCAACATGGTGCGCAACTTATTTTTACTTCTCATGATGTATCCAATATGACAAATGAGTTATTACGTCGTGATGAAATATGGTTTGTTGAAAAAGACAAACAAGGATTATCCTCTCTATATTCAATGGCAGAATATAAAGATGGGACTGGTGAAAGTTCACGTAGAGATTTAAACTATATGAAAAACTATTTGTATGGTCGCTATGGAGGTATTCCATATATTAATGATGGAGATAACAAATGAGTGAAGCAGAGCGCAATGGAAATAGGCGGAGAAGAGATCATCGAGTTGATAGATGTAATTTGCGATTAGGTAACTATCTTATTATTACAGATGCAAAAAAAACAGAAAAACTCTATATGCAAGGATTGAAAGAATCCTTACCTAAATCAGTTAGAGATCAGTTACAAATAAAGGTAGTGTCAGATATAGATACCAATAAATTAGTAGAAAAAGCACGCAGTTTAAGAAGTAAAAGTTCCGTTTATTGTGATACTTGGATTGTTTTTGATCGCGATTTGGTACCTAATTTTGATAAGATAATTAAAGATGCTGAGTCTAATGAGATTCATGTTGCTTGGTCAAATCCATGTATTGAGATGTGGTTTTTTTGCTTATTTTTAAAAAAACTCCAAACTTTTCGGATTCAACGACATGTATTAGAAAATTTAAAAATCTTTGCCGTTCTAAAATGAATAAGTATGAGTATCATAAAGAGGATAAAGCGATTTATAATAAGTTGATACAATACGGTGATGAGGTACAAGCTATTAGTTACGCCAAAAACTCGATATAAAAGTCTTCAAAACATATCTAGAAAATGTTCAGAAATGGTTGGGGGACTACTTTATATCAATTAGTTGAGGATATAAAAAAAGTAAAGATTTATCATAAATAGTTCCTGTGTAATGAGTATGAAACACTTATTCATGAACAAAATTTCATAATTCCTAAAAATCGTCCCATATGGGGCGATTTTTTTCGTTTTATATTATTTAGAATTGTTAATTTGTGCTGCCGGTCAAAAGATGACTAAAAAAATTAGAAATTCTTATTTTTATGCAGATTTCTATCATATCGATGTATGTAAAAAGCTATTAAAATGATATGGCAATAGTTTATAAGTAAAACTAATGCAAAAAAATCGATAAATGTTGTAGTAAATCGAATTCTATAGAAATAGAAAATGATGATATAGAGAAAAATACCCATAAATTCAATAAAAAAATTGAGTTAAAAGTATAAAAATATTTATAAATAAATATAAAATAATAAAAAAATATGTGAGGGAAAAAAATGAAAAACCATTTACAAGAGCATTTATATTTGTTATCTTATATATGACGCAAGATGAGGAATAAATGAAACATGTGTTATGTCTCAAATTTAAGGCTTTCACAAACATGGAAAATCTCATCGCACAACATTGTAATAATAAGGATTATAATTGTGTCTTTTTTCAAAGGGGGTTCATAGTTTCTATGAATAAGATTTTTAAAGTTGTTTGGAGCAAAACAAAAGAATGCTACGTTGTAGTATCTGAAGTTGCAAAGAATAACAGCGGTAAGAAAAAAGTCCTTGCTAGCGTATTGGCAGCATTAGCTGTTGTTGGTGTAGGGGCAGGAAACGTTGGTGCCTATAATGCTGGCGGCGGTCACGATGGCGGTAGTAATACAGTAGCTATTGGTAATAATGCTTGGGCACAAACTTCTGGTGCTGTAGCGATTGGTAATGGTACTAATGCGAATGGTAGTGCACCTGGCGCTAACTCAGTTGCTATTGGCTATGAATCTAACGCCAATGGCGATGGCTCTGTTTCTATCGGTAAAGTAACACAACTAAAAACATCCGTGCAGTAGCTATAGGTGAGCAAAATACAGCTCAAGATGCTGATACTATTGCTATGGGGTATAACAATACGGCTAAAACAGGTGGGCTTGCGATTGGTAGAGGTAACAAGACCGACTCAACAGCAGGTGGTGGACGTGCTAACAATAATGGTCAAATCGCTATCGGCTGGGATAATAGTGCTGAAAATGAAGATACTATTGCTATTGGTCGTGGCACAACTGCCAAAGGTAGTTTGGCCACTGCTATTGGCCGTAATGCTGATGCATTAGGAGCTGGCTCTATAGCTTTTGGTTCTAATGGGGAACCTGATTCTCATGGTGTTGCATACAGAACAATATCTAAGGGCCTTGGTGCCGTTGCTATTGGCATGGGCGCTGGTGCAGATGGTAGAGCTGCCTTGGCTCTAGGCGGCATGTCTAAAGCCGAAGCTGATGGTGCGACTGCTATTAGTTATGGTGCAAAATCTTTATCTAAAAAATCTGTAGCTATCGGACAAGATTCGCTAGTAAATAAACAAAATACGACTTCTAGCTATGAATTCTCTGGTTCCCATGGTACTCCAAGCCCAGCAGGCTATAAAACAGAAACAATTACTATTAACTCGGGTTCTGCACCTGCATCTGGTGCTGTAGCCGGTAATTACTATGATGCTGGCTCTGCCGTTGCTATTGGTAATGGTGCTACTGTTAGTTCTGAATCCGACCGTGCTGTTGTTGTTGGTCCAGATGCAAAAACCAATGGTAATGCTCATTATTCCGTAGTATTAGGTTCCGGTTCCCATGCGGATGCATCCGACGGCTTCGTAGCTGGCCATGGTTCTTATGTTGAGTCCCGTGAAAGTATTGCTATGGGTTCTGCCGCTCATGTATCTGGCAATGAAAATATCCGTTCTCAAGCTATTGGTTATGGTGCAACAGTTTCTGGTACAGGTGCTTATGATGCCACAGCGATTGGTGCTACAGCTCAAGTTTCTGGTGTACAAGGTGGTGTAGCACTTGGTTCCGGCTCTATGTTAGATCGAACAACAGCTTCTAATGAGAATGCTGGTTGGAATAGCAAGAGATTAAATGGTACTGTTATTCGTAATCGTGCATATACTGCAGATTTGACTGGTCATAACGACCAATGGGATTCTGGTCGCATTAATACTGGTGCTGTTTCAGTTGGTAATGATACACAAAAACGTCAAATCATCAATGTAGCAGCTGGTAACCAAGATACTGACGCAGTTAACGTAGCACAATTGAAACGTTGGCGTTCGTGTTGGTGCCGATACTAATACAGCTACAATTACAGTTGGTTCAAATACAAGTAATGTTGCCGCAGATTTCCTTGCCTACAATGGTCAATTGAACATTAAAGGCGATAACAACCGTGTCACAACTGTATCTGAAAACGATGCAAACGGCAAAGATGCTAACGTAAATGTTAAATTTGATTACAATGGCTTGGTGCAAGCTAAAACTGGTTCTGCAGTTACTGTAGATCAAAAAACAGATGGTAATGGTAAAACATACTTTGAAATCGATGCTGCAGCAGCAAGCAAAACTGTATTAGCAGATGGTAAAAATACAACTGTAACTGGTGCAGGTACAACGGCTAGTCCATATAAAGTAAACGTAGAAGGTGCTTTAACAGGTATCTCCTCCATTACAAACAACGGTGGCGGTAAAATCGAATTCGCTACCGGTGGCACAACTATTTCTGGTGGCCCTGTTAATGTATCTAATAACAAGATCACAGGTGTTGCTAATGGTGATGTAAATGCTACATCCACAGATGCAGTTAACGGTTCCCAATTACATGCTGTAAAAGCTGCTGAACGTCACATTGCACCTACAACTACTGGCCATGAATATACTGTTGATAGTAATGGCAATGTAACTATGACATACCTTGATGGTAATAATAAGGCTGTTACTGGTGAACAAGCCGTTATTACAGGCATTGCTAAAAATGATCTTTCCAACATCACAAATGATGGTAAGAAGGTTATCACTGGCTTAAGTTCTAAAGTAGAAGCAGGGGATAACGTTCGTGTTGATGTAGCTACTGATCCTGTAACAAATCAAAAACTTATACAGTTAATGCCATTACACCTGCTGTTTATACAGATAAAAATGGTAACAAGCTAACTAAGGATAAAGATGGTAAATTCCATAAGCCTGATGGTACAGAAGTAGCACCGGCTGATGTTATTACATCCATCCAAGATGCAGCTGGTAATGTAACTGGCGGTAACTCCATCGTTAACAACGTTGGCTCCGCTATTAAAAACGCTGGCAGCGCAGGTGATTCTTTCTTGACTAAGTTAGATGCTGCTAACACTGCAACTCCAAATGCAGCAGTAAACGTATCTGACTTGAAGAATACAGCTGACGGATTGACTGATAAAGGCTTGAAGTTCAACGCTAATGAAGGCGGCGTTAAAACTAATAAACTAGGTTCTACAGTTACAGTTCAAGGTTCTGGTGCTTTAACTGCAGGTAAAGCATATGCTGATGAATACAACACAGCTAATATTAGAACTAAGATTGAACAAGATGCTGATGGCAATACAACAATCAATGTTGGTTTAGCTAAAGAGTTGAAAGGTATTAACTCTATTTCTAATGGTAACTCCTCTATCACTCTTAACAGCAATCCAGGTGGCACTAATAATACACCTGCAGTACAAATTACTGGTGGCAACTTGTCCATGGGTAATGGCACAGCTAACAATAAGATTGTGAACTTGGCTCCTGGTACAGCAGATACTGATGCAGTTAATGTAAAACAGTTGAAAGATACTGAGTTACATATTACTCCTGGTACATATACCCCAGGTACTGATAAAAAAGTTAAATTAACATATACAGATGGTAATGGTGGTGTAGTATCTGGTAAAGAAGCCGTTATCGACTTGTCCGGTTTATCTACAGGCGGTACTTCTTCTACTGAAAAAGTAAAAAAAGCAGCCAATGGTGCTAATGATACGAATATCGCAGAAGTAAATCCACAAACTGGCGATACATACGGTGCTGCTGATGCAACGTATGAAGTATCCGTATCCCGTAATGCTGTTAAAGACGCAGCTCGTGAAGCAGTAACAGTAAATAACGGTGGCACAACTACTGGTGGTACTTATACAGCAGATGCAAATAACCCTATCTCTGTAGCAGCAACACCAGATAATACTAACCACAATACAACATATGCTGTTACATTCGATGGTGACAAAGCCGCAAAACAAATCCCGTTAACTTATAAAGCAACTAATGGTACTACTACAAGTGCTGCTCAAACAGTTAAACTTGATAAAGGCTTGAACTTCACAGGTGGTGATTATACAACTGCTAGCGTTGGTGCTGATGGTAAAGTAACATTTGATGTTAACCTTGGTACAGCTCCAACAGTAACTGATGGTAAACCTGGTGTTCCAGGTCAAGCTGGTGCAGCTGGTAAAGATGGTATTGCTACTGTTAAAACTGTAGTAGATACAATCAATAACTCTGGTTGGAAAGCAAATGCTAAGCAAATGGTGGTAAACTTGATGGATCTGCTACAGCAACTGTAGTAAAACCTGGTAATACAGTTAACTATGCTGCTGGTAAAAACCTCATTGTTAACCAAGAACTTGAAAAAGATGCTTCTAATGCATTAACTGGCAACCAAACGTATACATACTCTTTGAATAAAGATATTGATCTTACTAATGCTGGTTCCTTAACTGTTGGTGATACTACAGTTAATAATGGTGGTATTACAATTAAGGCACCTACATCTGCAGCGGGTACAACAGCTACTACAGATGTTAAATTGACTAATACTGGCTTAGATAATGGCGGTAATAAAATTGTTAATGTTAAAGCTGGCGATGTAAGTGCTACATCCACTGATGCTGTTAACGGTTCCCAATTACATGCAGTAAAAGCAGCTGAACGCCATATCAAACCTGATACTTATGCAGTAGATGGCAATGGTAAAGTAACCATGAAGTACGTTGATGGTGATAATCAAGACGTTACTGGTGAAGCCGTTATCACAGGCATTGCTAAACAAGATCTTTCCAACATTAATAATGCTGGTAAGAATGTTATCACTGGTCTTGGTACAATCGTAAAAGCTGGCGATAATGTTAACGTATCTGAAAGCTCTGATGCAACAACAGGTCAAAAAACATACACAGTAAACGCTGTAACACCTGCTGTTTACACAACTCCAGATGGTACTAAATTAACAAAAGATAAAGATGGTAAATTCCATAAAGAAGGCGAAACAGCTGAATATACTGGCGATATCATCACTTCTTTCGAAAACCCTAAAGCAGCCACTGGCCAAACAACAAAAGATGGTGGCATGATTGTTAACAATATTGGTTCTGCTATTAAAAATCAAAATCCAACAATGCCTGCAGGTCAAACTGCTACATACTTGGATAAATTGAAAGCAGCTGCTGATGCTGGTTCTAATGTTAAGAATGCAGCAGTTAACGTATCCGACCTTCATAACACTGCTGAAGCATTGAAATCCAACGAATTGCATATTCGTCCAACTGTAACTAACCGTACAGATGAAACTGTAAATAAATACTGCAGGTACAGCTGAAAGCTATAAATATGATGCTACTACTAAATCTGTAATATTGAAATACAATGATGGTACAGGTGCTGGCGTAACTGGTACAGAAGCTAAGATTGATTTGTCCGATTTGGCTAACCAAATTACAAGCGGTTATACTTTCAAAACAAATGCTACAGAAAATGGCGGTAAGGTTGTTAATGATGCAGCAACTCCAGCTGCAGAAACCGCAGTTGCTAATGGTGGCGTAGTTAACTATGCAGCAGGCAAAAACCTCACTGTTAAACAAGACATCGAAAAAGATGGTACAGGTGCAGCAACTGGTAAACAAACTTATACATATGCATTAGCTGATGAAATCGGTATCGGTGAAAAAGGTCAACCTGGCGTTGCAGGTAAAGATGGTGTTGATGGTAAAATCGGCGTAAATGGTAAAGACGGTTCTTCCGTAGTTATCAACGGTAAAGATGGTTCCATCGGTATGACTGGTCCTCAAGGACAAAATGGTAAAGATGGTATCAATGGCCGTGATGGTGCTAACATCTCCATGACATCTGCTAAAGGTGAACAAGTTCTTATCAACCGTGATCCAGCTCATAGTGCGGATACTGATAAAGCAGAGCGTATCGTATATGTTCCAAAAGATGCTAGTGGCAACCCTATTCAAGATGCTAATGGCAAGAACATCGTACGTGAAGTAGCAACTATGGACGATGGTTTGAAATTCACTGGTAACAATGAATCTACTGTAAATAACAATAAACTTAATACACTTGTAAAAGTTCAAGGTGAAGGTACTAAAGAAGATACAAATGCAGCTGGTGCTAAAGAAATCCAAACTTCCGATGGTACTAAGTTTGAATCTGCTAAAGACAACATCGCAGTCGTAGCTGATGGTACTAATACATTGACAGTTAAGTTGAACAAAAAACTTAAAGGTTTGGATTCTGTTCAAACTAAAACTGTTGAATTAGGCGATCATACAACACCTGGTAGTACAACTAATATTACTTATAATACTGGTGATAACCGTATTGAATACACAACACCTGGTACTACAGATACTAAGAAAGTAGCAACTACTGATGATATCTGGACAATCCAAGGTAATGGTACTGATGTTGCTCCTGTAAATGGTAAGGTTAATGTAAAAGCTGGCGAAAATATCCTTATCACAACTCCAGCTACTGCTGATGGCTCTATGACTATCAATGCAGTAACACCTGCTGTTTATACAGATAAAGATGGTAACAAGCTAACTAAGGATAAAGATGGCAAATTCCATAAACCTGATGGTACAGAAGTAGCAGCCTCTGATGTTATTACATCCATCCAAGATGCAGCTGGTAATACAACTGGTGGCCACTCCATCGTTAACAACGTTGGTTCTGCTATTAATAACCATGCAACACCAGGCGTTACATCCCCTACATATTTGGATAAATTGGATGCTGCCGCAGGCGATACTAAGACACAAAATGCAGCCGTTAATGTAACTGACTTGAAGAACACAGCTGATGGCTTGACTGACAAAGGTTTGAACTTCACTGGTAACAATGAATCTACTGTAAATAAACATAAATTAGGTTCTTTAGTGAAAGTTCAAGGCGAAGGTACTAAAGAAGGTACTAATGCAGCTGGTACTAAAGAAATCCAAACTTCTGATGGTACTAAATTCGAATCTGCTAAAGATAATATCGCAGTAGAAGCGAATAATGGTGATACATTGACAGTTAAGTTGAACAAAAACCTCAAAGGTTTAGATTCTGTTCAAACTAAGACTGTTGAATTAGGCGACCATACAACACCTGGTGGCACAACTAATATTACTTATAATACTGGTGATAACCGTATTGAATACACAACACCTGGTACTACAGATACTAAGAAAGTAGCAACTACTGACGATATCTGGACAATCCAAGGTAATGGTACTGATGTTGCTCCTGTAAATGGCAAGGTTAACGTAAAAGCTGGCGAAAATATCCTTATCACAACTCCAACTACTGCCGATGGTTCTATGACTATCAATGCTGTAACACCTGCTATTTACACAGATAAAAACGGTAATAAAGTTGTTAAACGTCCAGATGGCACGTATACAACAAACCTTGATGGTTCCGCTGGTAATGACGTAGCTGCAAATGACGTAATCGTATCTTTCAAAGATGCAGCTGGTAATACAACTGGTGGTAACTCCATTATCAATAACGTTGGTTCAGCTATTAAAAATCAAACTCCAACAATGCCTGCAGGTCAAACTGCTACATACTTGGATAAATTGAAAGCAGCAGCTGATGATACGAAAACTCAAAACGCAGCGGTTAACGTATCTGATCTTCATAACACTGCTAACGCATTGAAAGATTCTGAACTACACATTGCTCCAACTGCGGTAAAATCTGGTTCTACTGAAGTAAAAGGTGGTGAGGCATCTGGTAATACTAACCCAGGCGCAGCAGCTCAAGCATATAAATACAATGCAACAACTAAACAAGTTGAATTGACATTCAATGATGGCAATGGTAATGCTGTAGCTAATACAAAAGCAGTTATCGATTTGTCTAACTTGCCAACTGGTGGGGATATGAGTTCCTTCCATGTAACATCCTCTGCAGAATCTACTACAGTAGGTACTCATGCTGGTGATACTACACAAGAAATTAAAGATGGTAAATCTATTGATTTCCAAGCTGGTAAGAATATGACTGTTACTCAAACTAACAATAGTGGGAACACAGTAATTAACTATGCATTGGATAAAAACCTTGATGTAGAATCTGTTCATGTTGGTAAAGATGGTAAAGATGGTAAGATTGGTATCGATGGTAAAGATGGTGTAGATGGTCTTAATGGTACTAATCGTGTAGATATCCATGTAGAAAGGTGCCAAAGGTGTAGATGGTACTGATGGTCATGATGGTGTAAACGGCCATAACGGTAAAGACGGTATGACTCGTATCGTTTACGAAGATAAGGGTGGTAAACAAGAGGTTGCTACACTTAACGATGGCTTGAAATTCACTGGTAACAATGAATCTACTGTAAATAACCATAAACTTAATACACTTGTAAAAGTTCAAGGTGAAGGTACTAAAGAAGGTACTAATGCAGCTGGTGCTAAAGAAATCCAAACTTCTGATGGTACTAAATTCGAATCTGCTAAAGATAATATCGCAGTAGAAGCGAATAATGGTGATACATTGACAGTTAAGTTGAACAAAAACCTCAAAGGTTTAGATTCTGTTCAAACTAAGACAGTAGTATTAGGTAATCCTGATGCTGTTAATGGTACAACTAATATTACCTACAACCCAACGGATCAACGTATTGAATACGTAACTCCAGATGCAGCTGGTACTGGCACTACTACCAATAAAGTAGCTAACCTTGATGATGAAAAACATATCAAAGCTGGTAGCTATGCTGTACAAAACGATGGCAGTGTAACTATGACTTATGTTGATGGTAATAATAAAGATGTACCAAATGATAAAGCTATAATCACAGGTATTGCTAAACAAAATCTTTCCAACATCGATAATGCTGGTAAGACTGTTATCACTGGCCTTGGTACAATTGTAAAAGCTGGCGATAATGTAACAGTATCTGAAGCTGCTGATGCTACAACAGGTCAAAAAACATACACAGTAAACGCTGTAACTCCTGCTATTTACACAGATAAAAACGGTAATAAAGTTGTTAAACGTCCAGATGGCACGTATACAACAAACCTTGATGGTTCTGCTGGTAATGACGTGGCTGGAAACGACGTAATCGTATCTTTCAAAGATGCAGCTGGTAATACAACTGGTGGTAACTCCATCGTTAACAACGTTGGTTCTGCTATTAAAAACCAAACTCCAACAATGCCTGCAGGTCAAACTGCTACATATTTGGATAAATTGAAAGCAGCTGCTGATGATACGAAAACTCAAAACGCAGCGGTTAACGTATCTGATCTTCATAACACTGCTAACGCATTGAAAGATTCTGAACTACACATTGCTCCAACTGCTGTAAAATCTGGTTCTACTGAAGTTAAAGGTGGTACACTTAATGCCGCAGGTACTGAAAACGTATATAAATATGATGCAGCTACTAAGAAAGTTACATTGACATACAATGATGGCAATGGTAAAGCAGTAGCTGATACGAAAGCAGTTATCGACTTGTCTGAATTAGCTGGCTCTATTCAAAACTACGGCTTCAAAACAAATGCAGCTGGTAACCTTGAAACTGGTACAAATGCAACTGAAACAGCTGTAGCAAGCGGTAAAACTGTAACTTACGCTGCAGGTAAAAACTTGACAGTAAAACAAGAAATTGGTACAGATGGTAACCAAACTTATACATATGCATTGAACAAAGACTTAACTAACTTGGATAAAGTTGTTGTTAATGGCAAAGATGGCCAACCAGGTAAAGATGGTGTATCTATCACTGGTCCTAAAGGTGAAAGTGCGCCAGGTGCAAAAGATGGTCAAGACGGCAAAGTAGGTATTGCTGGTAAAGACGGTAAAGATGCTGTATCCATTTCTGGTAAAGACGGCGTAGGTCACATCGGTTTACAAGGTCCTAAAGGTGCTCCTGGTACACCTGGTGCTGATGGTGCAAGCCTAGATATTACTACAGATCATGGTACTCAAACACTTGTTAAACCAGAAGCTAACAATGACAACAAATCTGAACGTATCGTATACGTACCAAAAGATAAAGATGGCAATCCATTGAAAGATACTAATGGCAACGTTATTAAACGTGAAGTAGCAACTATGGATGATGGCTTGAAATTTGCTGGTGATGATGGCACTGTCATCAAAAAAGCGTTGGGAACTCAACTTGATATCATTGGTGGTGCAGATAGCACTAAATTGACTGATAACAACATCGGTGTTAACAATGATAATGGAAAATTGAAAGTTCAATTGGCTAAGAATATTGACCTCACTAAAGATGGTTCTGTAACAACTGGTAATACTAAAGTAAATAATGATGGTATTACTATCACAAAACCTGCAACTGCTACAGAGCCTGCAAAAACTGTATCCTTAACTGGTGATGGTTTGAACAATGGCGGTAACAAAATTACTAACGTTAAAGCTGGTGAAAACCCTACAGATGCAGTAAATGTTCAACAATTGAATGACAAAGTTACAACTGTTAAGTCTAGTGATAATACTATTTCAGTAAAGGATACAAACCTAGATAATGCTGGAAATGTAATCGATAAAACTAAAGGTCATCAATATGACATCACTATCAATAACCAAGGTGTTGTAAATAAAGCGCAAACTCCTGTTGTTTATACTAAGGAAGATGGCACTAAAGTTTACCTAGTAAATGGTAAATTCTACGATAACCCTGAAGGTAACGGTGCAGAAGTTCCAAAAGCTCAAGTTATCGCTTCCATGAACAATGCTGATAATTCCTCAATAACTCCAATGAAGTTGAACAATGTTGGTTCCTCCATTGCAAATGAAACTGGTACTACATTCTTGGATAAGTTGAATCGTGCTAATACGAATACACCAAACGGTGCTGTAAACGTATCTGACCTTAAATCTACAGCTGATGACTTGATTAATAAAGGCTTGAAATTCGACGCTAACTCTGGCGGTGTGAAAACTAATAAACTTGGTTCCACTGTGAAAGTTCAAGGCGCAGGTACAAAAGCTGATAATGAATACAGCGGTGAAAATATTAAGACTATCATCGGTCAAGATAATGATGGTAATACAACTATCGACGTTAAACTTGATAAAAATCTTAAATCTGAAACTATTACTGTAACAGGTCAAAATGGTAAAGACGGTAAGATTGGTTTGAATGGTAAAGACGGCACTAATGGTCTTGATGGTACTACTCGTGTAGATATTCAAGTAGAAAAAGGTGTTGATGGTATTGACGGTAAAAACGGTACTGATGGTATTTCTCGTATCGTATACGAAGATAAAGCAGGCAAACATACTGTTGCTACTATGGAAGACGGCTTAGCATTCAAAGGTGATAACGCTACTGTTGTCAAGAAAAAACTTGGTGAACAATTAGATATCGTTGGTGGTGCAGATAGCACTAAATTGACTGATAACAATATCGGTGTCAATGCTGATAATGGTAAGTTAAAAGTTCAATTAGCTAAAGATGTTAACTTAACTAAGGATGGTTCCTTAACAATTGGTGATACTAAAGTAAATAACGATGGTATTACTATCACTAAACCTGCAGCTGGTACAAATCCTGCAAAAACTGTAACCTTAACTGGTGATGGTTTGAATAACGGTGGTAACAAAATTACTAACGTTAAAGCTGGTGAAGCACCTACAGATGCAGTAAATGTTCAACAATTGAATGACAAGGTTACGACTGTTGAGTCTAGTGATAATACTATTTCCGTAAAGGATACAAACCTAGATAATGCTGGACATGTAATTGATAAAACTAAAGGTCACCAATATGACATCACTATCAATAGCCAAGGTGTTGTAAATAAAGCGCAAACTCCTGTTGTTTATACTAAGGACGATGGCACTAAAGTTTACCTAGTAAATGATAAATTCTACGATAACCCTGAAGGTAATGGTGCAGAAGTTCCAAAAGCTCAAGTTATCGCTTCCATGAACAATGCTGATGGTTCCACAACAACTCCTATGAAGTTGAACAATGTTGGTTCTTCTATCCAAAAACCAAACTCTACAGATACATTCTTAAAACAATTAGATGATGCAAATAAGAGCACACCAAACGGTGCTGTTAATGTATCTGACCTTAAGAAGACATCTGATGCTCTTATCGACAAAGGCCTTGTATTTGATGCCAATAACAAAGATCCTAAGACAAACAAACTTGGTTCTAAAGTAACTATTGCTGGTACAGGTGCTCTCGCTAATGGCGAAAACTTCGCAGATAAATACAATACTGATAACATTAGAACTAACATTACACAAAATCCAACAACTGGTAATACAACTGTTGAAATCGGTCTTAATAAGAACCTTAAAGGTTTAGAATCTGTTAGCGTTCCTGGTAAAGATGGCGTTGACGGTCGAGACGGTGTATCCATTACTGGTAAAGATGGTGCTAATGGTGTTGATGGTAAAGTAGGTATTGCTGGTAAAGATGGTAAAGATGCTGTATCTATTTCTGGTAAAGATGGTATCGGTCACATTGGTTTAACTGGTCCTGCTGGTAAAGATGGTAAAGATGCAACTGCAGATATTACTGTTAAAGAAGGCAAAGCTGGCGTTGATGGTAAAGATGGTGTCGATGGTATTACTCGTATCGTATACAACGATAAGAATGGTAACGAACATCAAGTAGCAACTCATGATGATGGCTTGAAATTTACAGGTAATAATGAATCCACTGTAAACAAACATCATTTAAATAGCCTTGTTAAGATTCAAGGTGAGGGTGTTACAGAAGCTCAATCTACTAGCTTCCAATCTGCAGCTGGCAATATCAACGTGAAAGCTAATGGTACAGATACTCTTGAAATTCAATTGAACAAAGATCTCAAAGGTATCAACTCCATTAGAAATAGCGCTAATGGTCCTGTTATGAACTTCAATGCTGGTGATATCGCTATCTCCGGCGGTAACCTCAGCATGGGCGATGGTACACATAACAATAAAATTGTAAACTTGGCAGCTGGTACAAATGATACTGATGCAGTTAATTACAAACAATTGAAAGATTCCCGTACTACAGTAACATCTCAAGATGGTAGTGTAACAATCACTCCAACTCAAAATGGTGATTCTACGAACTACGACTTGAAGGTAAATCCTCCATTGGACCCTCGCGTAGATCAATTAGCAGAAGAAGTAGGCCGTGTAGGTGCTCAAGGCGCAGCTCTCTCCGCATTGAAACCTATCCAATACGATCCATTGGAACCAACTCAAATCATGGCTGGTTATGGTAACTACCGTGGTAACTCCGCAGTGGCTCTTGGCGTAGCTCATTATAAAAATGAATCTACATTAATCCATGGTGGCATCTCCTGGGCAGGTGGTTCTAGCCACATGATGGCGAACGCTGGTGTAACTTGGAAAGTTGGCAACCGTGATAGCGAAGCTGCTGTAGCAGATCGTTACCGCAAAGGCCCTATCAGTTCTGCGTATGCAATGCAACAAGAAATGGCAGCTATGAAAGCTCAAAATGCCGGATTAAAAGGTGAAGTATCTGATTTGAAAGCAGAAAATGAACAAATGAAAGCTCAAATTGCTGCAATGATGGCAAAATTAGGTTTATAATTTGAAACGTTAAACTTTCACAGACGCTGGGATGAGGGTTCTCATCAATGAGAATCCTCGCATCCCTTTTGATTCGACTAAGAAAAGAGGAATAGATATGAAAAAATCTACAATGCTTGCTTTCACAGCAGCAATATTTATGAGCGCTGCATCCCTTACTGGTCACGCAGCTAGCACACCAACGTATGATGATACGTTAATCGTTAAAAATCCTGTAATGACGCCACAACTTGGTTCTGTTGTACTCGTTCCTGTAGCGAGTCCACAAACCGTGGCTGCTGTTCATGATTATGTGAAAGCTTGGCAAAATGCAGAGGTTAACATTGCAAAAGCTAAGGTTAAACACGATAATCACGAACAATTAACTAAAGCGGATGTAAAATGGTTACATTCTTATGACAAACATAATTATGCTGACTATTTCCGCACTCATTCTATTGGTCGTGTGCATGGTCAAGAGGTATTCATGAACTGGAACGGTGAAAACCGCAACAAAAATGAATACGAATACTTTGATATGCCAAATATAACGAACAAGATGGTTTCACTAATAGCTATGGGTACAATGTACTTCGCGATATGGTAGACCAAATCAATACGGTTATCCAAGAGCAGAAGAAAATCGGCGGTCCTATGACTGACGAAGAAGCATCTGCTTTGGAAGATTCCATTTTGGATATCATGGCTCATGACCAAGAACATGTAAACAATGACGAACTTCGTCACTACATGAACGACACAATCTGGTTCGCCGCTAAACAAACGGTGAAAAATAAGGCAAGTGAAGAACCAGTTGCTGGTGAGGATCATGAAGTAGATCTTCGCGCAGCGATTGCAAAAGCACCTGCTGCTGATCAACCTCAATCACGTAGAGTTAATTTGCGTGAAGCTATTAGTAAATAATACTAGTAGATACAATTATAATCACATAGGGCCCTCATTATGACTCTCACAATTCCCCCCCTTGATTGTATTGGGGGCCTATAAAAAGACGCTCACACGATGTGTGGGCGTTTTTTTGTGCATATATGAATATCTTACGTTGTATGGGCGATGCGTTTGTCTCGTTTGTAATCGAGTAGCGAGGTGTTGAATATATTAATTAATCATTAATAATATGGGTTTCTTATTTAACTAAATAGAGTGTGTATGTAATAGGAGAATACAGTATTTTACTGATATATTTGATATTTGTGGTTTATAAAATTTATGGATAATAGAATTCTATTTATATCTGTAAAATGCTCTTACTTTCATTATTTAACAAAATTATAAACTAAAAAGAATGGATAGTTATATGAAAGCTATATGAAGAAATTTCCTGATATATGCTCATAAGCCTTGTTGTTATGCACTTTCTCGTAGATGCGTTTATTTTTTACACATGCATATAAACTTCAGTTTATTTTCATCTAAAATATAAAAATTTCATTAAATAAATAGGTGAAAAAGTATTTACAATTAATTAATAAATTGATATTATTGAATTATCCTAAATGAAGTGTGTGTGAATGTGAGAAACAACACTCTTCATGAAGCGAACAAAAGTGTAAAAGTTACATTTATATGTACTTATGAGAAAGGGGTTCAAAGGTTTTATGAACAAGGTCTTTAAAGTCGTTTGGAGCAAATCTAAAGAGTGCTACGTTGTAGTGCCTGAGATTGCAAAAAATAATAGCGGCAAAAAGAAAGTCCTAGCTAGCGTATTGGCTGGTTTAGCGCTTGTTGGCGTTGGCGCACAAATGGGTACGCCTGTAGATGCATATAGAAGTCCTGATGGTAGTGTAAATACGCAAAATAGCCGTATTGATATTTCTGCTAACGCTAAACCTAATAATACTGTTGGCGTTAACTCTATCGTTGTTGGTTACCAAAACACAACGGATGATCAAAATGGCACTACGGCTCTTGGTGCTAATAATACAGCTAAAGGTAATTCTGCATTAGCCGTAGGTAATGAAAATACAGCAACAAATGGAGCTGCTACAGCCATTGGTGCTGGTAATGAAGCTACTGGTGATACATCTGTTGCTATTGGTAATAAAAGTAACGCTAGTGGTGACCACTCTATTGCTATTGGTGCGTACAATAACCAAAATTGGACACAAGGTTCCAATGTAACTACACCTAAACCAGCTGGTGCTTATTCACTAGCTGTTGGTAACTATAACGATGCCTTAGGCAGTCGTGCTACTGCAGTAGGTGCTTTCAATACAGCTAAAGGCGAATGGGCTACAGCTATCGGTGCGTCTACAGTGGCAAGCGGTGCTGGTGACGTAGCAATCGGTGATACATCTAAAACGAATGCAACCGGTGTTGGTCATGCCGTAGCTGTAGGCTGGCATGCTGAAACTGGTGCTGCTAATGCTGTGGCTGTAGGCCCTAGCGCATTAGCTAGTGGTAAAAATTCCGTATCTGTTGGTACCAATAATAACTCTCGTGTGCAAGACACTGTTACCATGGGTCAAGACAATGATGCGAAAACAATGGGCGGTATCGCCATTGGTAAAAACAACATGGTGGATTCCACAAATGGTGGCACAAACCATCCAGAAACGAGAGATGAGAATTCTCAAATCGCCATCGGTCGTGATAACACAGCCACTCATTTAGATACCATTGCTATCGGCCGTGATACTCATGCAACAGGCTCTGGTGCAACTGTAGTTGGTGCTCGTGCTGATGCGTCTGGCAACAATGCTATCGCTATCGGTAATAGTGGTAAGAATTCACGTCGCGTAATAGCATCCGGTGTTAATTCCATTGCTGTTGGTATGCAATCCCAAGCAACTGGTGAAGCTACTATTGCACAAGGTGCAGCCGCTGAGGCAGCTGGTAATTTCGGCATTGCTGTGGGTCGTATCTCTAAAGCAAAAGCAAACTACAGCCAAGCGTATGGCAACGAAGCTACATCCTCAACAATGGGCTCCATTGCGATGGGTGCTCTAGCTAAAGGTGGTAACGATAATGGTGCAGCCTCTGAAGGTGGTTCCGTAGCCGTTGGTAATGCTGCTTGGGCTACTGGTAACCGTGCGATTGCCATCGGTAGTATTCGTCCTACAGAAGGCAATTTAAAATACCCAACTGGCGTAGGTAAAGATGTGGCTACAGGTCTTCAAGGTACTGATTACAATACGCAAGCTACAGCGAACCAAGCGATTGCTGTAGGTTCCGGTGCACGTACTGATGCGCAAAACTCCATTACTATGGGTACTAACGCTAAAGTTGATGCTACTGCAAATGGTTACACATACCAAAAAACTAATAATTCAGGCGTAAAAGAAACGTTGACATTGTCCACGGATCCAACCCCTACATCTGGTATTAATGGTAGAACTACATATGATGCTGGTAATGGCATTGCTATTGGTAGAGATTCCCACGTAACAGGCAAAACAACATCCGCTATTGCGATTGGTAACTCTGCATTAGCCGATGATGGCGCTGTTGCTGCTACCGTTATCGGTGCTGGTGCATCCTCTAAATCCGTAAGCTCTGTAGCAATTGGTACAACGGCTAACGTACAAGGCGGCGAAGGTGCCGTTGCCGTAGGTTCTGGTGCTACTGTTACAGGCAATTACGATAATGCATCCGCCTTCGGCTCCGGTGCAACCGTTAATAAAACAAATGGTACCGCTCTTGGTGCCGGTGCACAAACCAATGTACGTGGTGGCGTAGCAATTGGCGCTTTATCACAAGCGGATGAACGTTCCGGTGCAGGCGAATCCACAGGTTTCCATGCAGCTAACCGTACACGCGAATACCAAGGCGAAAATAAAGGCCTTGCAGATAATAACTTGCAATTATTCCATGCAGATATTGCCGGTGGCGATGCAGGCATGGTTTCCGTTGGTAGCGATGGCATTAAACGCCAAATTACCAATGTTGCATCTGGTACATCCGATTATGATGCGGTTAACGTTGCCCAATTGCGTAACGTTGGCGTCGTTGTAACTGGCGATACTGGCAAGAGCGATTTCCTTGTACATGATGGCAAGTTGAACGTTCTTGGCACAGGTCGTGTTTCTACAACAGCTGCTAATGATGGTGCGAAAGATTCCAAAATCACTGTTGCTTTCGATGACACTGGCATGGTGAAAGCTGGTAAAAATGTTACTGTAGATGAAAAAACAGTAAACGGTCGTACTACATACACAATCAATGCTGCAGACGCTGCTGCAAAATACGATTTCTTAACAAATGCTAAGGCTAACGGTGGTAAATTAGATGGCAATGCTACACCTACTAAGGTTGAAAGCGGTCAAACTGTTACCTATGCAGCTGGTAAAAACTTAACTGTAAAACAAGAAATCGACCAATCTGCAGGCGAACAAACATATACATATTCCTTGAACAAGAATATCGATTTGACTCCAGATGGTTCCTTGAAAATTGGCGATACTAACATCACTGACAATGGTTTGACTATCAATAATGGTCCATCCATTACAAAGACTGGTATCAATGCTGGTGGTTTGAACATTACTAATGTGAAAGCTGGCGTAAATGATAACGATGCAGTTAATGTTAGCCAATTGAAAAAGGTTCGTGCTGATGAACGTCACATCAAACCTGGTGAATACGCAGTTGATAACAACGGCAAAGTAACAATGACTTACCTTGATGGCAATAATAATGACGTTCCTAACGAAACAGCTGTTATCACAGGTATTGCTAAACAAGATCTTTCCAATATCAACAAGGGTGGCGAAACAGTCATCCAAAATCTTGCTAAAAAATCCATCGATATGGAAAATGGTAAGAATACAAAGGTGAGCAACCGTGAAATCAATGGCGTTAAAACTTTCAAAGTAGACGTTGAAGGTGATTTAAACGACATTACATCCATCACAAACAAAGCTGGCGATGGCAAGGTTGTATTCGGTGGTAACCAAACTGTTAACGTAGCAGGTGATCACAATATTAACTTGAATGCTAAAGTTGGTGACATCACTGGTTTAACTAACGTAACGTTGGATGCTCCTGACTTCGCTAAAAAAGGTCGCGCCGCTACTGAAGAACAATTAAGCATCGTTAATAACGGTTTCAATAACACAGTTGGCTTGACTGGTAACACAGGCGCTACTGATCTTCAAAAATTGAACCAAGCGGGTGGCTTGAGCTTTGGCGTAATTGGTGCTAACAATGGCCAATACATCAAAACAACTGCATCTGGCAGCAACGTAGCTGTTGACTTGTCCGATGAAGCTAAAGGTAAATTGAACAATACTGTAGAGGTTCGCGGTAAAAATGCTGCGAAGGTTACTTCTGTAACAGAAAATACTGTTGATGGTGGTAAGAAAACAATCTACACAGTAGACGTTGACAATGTAACACCTACAGCTGCTTCTACTGAAAAAGTGAAAGCAAAAGCTAATGTAACAGGTTCTACAGATACAAACATCGCTAAGGTTACACCTCAAGCAGGTGACCAATACGGCGACGCTGGCGCAACTTACGAAGTAAACGTTTCCCGTAACGACGTAAAAGACGCAGCTCGTGAAGCGGTAACTGTAAACACTTCAAATACAACTAACAACCCTATTACTGTGACACCTGTACAAGATGAAACAAACCATAACACAACATACACTGTAACATTCGATGGTAACAAAGCGGCTACTCAAATTCCTTTGACATACAAAGCGAATGGCCAAAATGCTCAAACAGTTACATTGGATAAAGGTTTGAACTTCGTTAACGGTAAAAACACAACAGCTTCCGTAGATGCTGAAGGCGTTGTTAAATACGATCTTAACAACAACATTGATTTAACTCCAAATGGTTCCTTGAAAATTGGCGACACTATCCTCAATAATGGTGGTTTGACAATTATAGGTGGCCCATCCGTTACTAAGACTGGTATTAACGCAGGTAACTTAAACATTACTAATGTGAAAGCTGGCGTAAACGATACTGATGCAGTTAACGTAAAACAATTGAAAGATGCTCGTACAGTAGTAACTTCTAACGATAACTCCGTAACAGTTAACAAAACTGAAAACGGTAACCAAGTGACTTACGACTTGCATGTAGCTCCTGGTGCTGCACAATCCGTATGGAATGTGAAATCCACAGGCAATACAACTGCTGATTCTGAAACAGCTCCGAAAACTATCTCTGATGGTAAAACAGTTGAAATGGCAGCAGGCAAGAACTTGACTGTAAAACAAACTAGCAACAACGACGGCGCTAAGGTTGAATTCGACTTGGCTAACGATATCAAGATTGGTAACGACGGCAAAGACGGTAGAGACGGCGTTGACGGCAAAATCGGCGTAAACGGTAAAGATGGTTCCTCCGTTGTCATCAATGGTAAAGACGGCTCCATCGGCTTAAATGGTAAGGACGGCAAAGATGGTCTTACTATGAAAGGCGAAAAAGGCCAACCTGGCTTAAACGGCAAAGATGGCATCACTCGCATCGTTTATGAAGATAACAACCATGATAAACATGAAGTGGCTACGTTAGATGATGGTTTGAACTTCACTGGTAACAACATTGATACAGTGAACAAACAAAAATTGAACAGCTTAGTAAAAGTACAAGGCGAAGGCGTAGATAAAACAGCTTCTGCATCCTTCAAGAGCGCTTCTGGCAACATCAACGTAAAAGCTGATGGTAGAGATACTCTCGAAGTTCAATTGAACAAAGATTTGAAAAACATCACTACGATTAAGAATGATGGTCCTGCTACATTGACAATCGGCGGCAACGAATTCAAATTCGACGGCGGCAATGTGAATATGGGCGATAACAACATCACTAACCTTAAATCTGGTGGCGATGTGATTAATAACGCTGCTAACATTGGCGACGTTAAACGTATCTCCAAAGCTAACGACATTCATATCAAAGACAAAACATACACAGTGAACGCTGATAAAACAGTTACATTGGAATATGTTGATGGCAATGATAATACAATTAACAAAACAGCTAAGATCGACTTGAGCAACTTGCCTACAGGCGATAAAGCTGCTGTTGAAAGCGTAGTTAAAAAATCTGCTGCTGCAGGCGACACTAATATCGCTGACATTACTGTAGCTGACGGTAAACAAACTGGCGATGCAAACGCTAAATACGAAGTGAATGTATCCCGTAATGCTGTTAAAGACGCAGCTCGTGAAGCGGTAACTGTAAATACTACAAACACAACTAATAACCCTATCACTGTTACACCTGTTCAAGATGAAACAAACCATAACACAACTTACACAGTAACATTTGATGGCAATAATGCTGCTAAACAAATTCCTTTGACATACAAAGCGAATGGCCAAAATGCTCAAACAGTTACATTGGATAAAGGTTTGAACTTCACAAATGGTTCCAACACAACAGCTTCCGTAGCTGCTGATGGCGTAGTTAAATATGATCTTAACAACAACATCGATTTGACTCCAAATGGTTCCTTGAAAATTGGTGACACAATTCTCAACAATGGTGGTTTAACAATTACAGGTGGCCCATCCGTTACTAAGACTGGCATCAACGCTGGTAACTTGAACATTACTAATGTGAAAGCTGGCGTAAACGACACTGATGCAGTTAACGTAAAACAATTAAAAGATGCTCGTACAGTTGTTACATCTAACGATAATTCCGTAACAGTTAACAAAACTGAAAACGGTAACCAAGTGACTTACGACTTGCATGTAGCTCCTGGTGCTGCACAATCCGTATGGAATGTGAAATCCACAGGCAATACAACTGCTGATTCTGAAACAGCTCCGAAAACTATCTCTGATGGTAAAACAGTTGAAATGGCAGCAGGCAAGAACTTGACTGTAAAACAAACTAGCAACAATGACGGCGCTAAGGTTGAATTCGACTTGGCTAACGATATCAAGATTGGTAAAGATGGCAAAGACGGTGTTGATGGTAAAATCGGCGTAAACGGTAAAGATGGTTCCTCTGTTGTAATCAACGGTAAAGACGGCTCCATCGGCTTAAATGGTAAGGACGGCAAAGACGGTCTTACTATGAAAGGCGAAAAAGGCGCTGACGGCGTAACTCGCATCGTTTACGAAGATCATGACAACAATAAACACGAAGTAGCTACATTGGATGATGGTTTACGTTTCGACGCTAACTCCGGTGGTGAAAAGAAAAACAAACTTGGCTCCAAAGTTACTGTAAAAGGTACAGGTGCTAAAGCTGATTCCGAATACGATTCCTCTAACATCAAAACAAGCATCACGCAAGGTGCTGATGGTAACAGCGAAATCAACATCGGTTTGGCTAAAGACTTGAACAACATCAACACAATTAAAAACGGTGGTCCTGCTACTTTCACAATCGGCGGCAACGAATTCAAATTCGACGGCGGCAATGTGAACATGGGTGGCAACAACATTACGAACCTTAAATCTGGTATCGTAAATAACAACTCCACTGATGATACAAATGGTGCTAACATCGGCGACGTTAAAACGATTTCCAAAGCTAACGATTTGCACATTGCTCCTACTACATCTAATCGTACTGGTGAAACAACTACATCTTACGCTTACGATACAGCAAGCAAATCCGTAACATTGAAATACAACGATGGCAACGGCGCTAACCAAGCTGGTACAATCGCAAAAATCGACTTGTCCGGTTTGGCAGATCAAATCAAAGACGGTTATTCCTTCTCCACTGACGCTAAAGGCAATGTAGTTGGTAATCATGCTGTAACAGCTGTTGGCAATGGTAAAACTGTTTCCTATGCAGCAGGCGATAACTTGACTGTAAAACAAGATATCGACGCTACAACTGGTGAACAAACATATACATATGCATTGTCCAATGACATCAAGGTCGGCAAAGACGGTAAAGATGGCATCGATGGTAAAATCGGCGTAAACGGTAAAGACGGCTCCTCCGTTGTAATCAACGGTAAAGACGGCTCTATCGGCCTCAATGGTAAGGACGGCAAAGACGGTCTTACTATCCGCGGTGAAAAAGGTCAAGATGGCGTAGACGGTAAAAATGGTACGAATGGTATCACTCGTATCGTATACGAAGACCACAACAACGATAAACACGAAGTGGCTACATTGGATGACGGCATGAAATATGCTGGCGACGATGCACAAGGCACAGATAAATCCAAAGTAATCGCTAAGAAATTGAACGAAACTATGGACGTTGTTGGTGGTGCAGATAAGTCCAAATTGACTGACAACAACATCGGCGTGAACAACGTAGATGGCAAGTTGAAAGTTCAATTGTCCAAAGAAGTGAACTTGACTCCGTCCGGTTCCTTAACAATTGGCGATACTGTAGTTAACAACAATGGTTTAACTATCTCTGGTGGTCCATCCATCATTAAAACTGGTATCAACGCTGGTAACTTGAACATTACTAATGTGAAAGCTGGCGTAAACGACACTGATGCAGTTAACGTAAAACAATTAAAAGATGCTCGTACAGTTGTTACATCTAACGATAACTCCGTAACAGTTAACAAAACTGAAAACGGTAACCAAGTGACTTACGATTTGCATGTGGCTCCTGGTGCTGCACAATCCGTATGGAATGTGAAATCTACAGGTAACACAACTGCTGATTCTGAAACAGCTCCAAAAACTATCTCTGATGGTAAAACAGTTGAAATGGCAGCAGGTAAGAACTTGACTGTTAAACAAACTAGCAACAACGATGGCGCTAAGGTTGAATTCGACTTGGCTAACGATATTAAGATTGGTAAAGATGGCAAAGATGGCGTTGACGGTAAAATCGGTGTAAACGGTAAAGATGGTTCCTCCGTAGTAATCAACGGTAAAGATGGCTCCATTGGCCTCAATGGTAAGGACGGCAAAGACGGTCTTACTATGAAGGGCGAAAAAGGTGCTGACGGCGTAACTCGCATTGTTTACGAAGATCATGACAACAATAAACACGAAGTAGCTACATTGGATGATGGTTTACGTTTCGACGCTAACTCCGGTGGTGAAAAGAAAAACAAACTTGGCTCCAAAGTTACTGTAAAAGGTACAGGTGCTAAAGCTGATTCCGAATATGATTCCTCTAACATCAAAACAAGCATCACCCAAGGTGCTGATGGTAACAGCGAAATCAACATCGGTTTGGCTAAAGACTTGAACAACATCAACACAATTAAAAACGGTGGTCCTGCTATTTTCACAATCGGCGGCAACGAATTCAAATTCGACGGCGGCAATGTGAACATGGGTGGCAACAACATTACGAACCTCAAATCTGGTATCGTGAACAACAACTCCACTGATGATACGAATGGTGCTAACATCGGCGACGTTAAGACGATTTCCAAAGCTAATGACTTGCACATTGCTCCTACTACATCTAATCGTACTGGTGAAACAACTACATCTTACGCTTACGATACAGCAAGCAAATCCGTAACCTTGAAATACAACGATGGTAACGGCGCTAACCAAGCTGGTACAATTGCGAAAATCGACTTGTCCGGTTTGGCTGATCAAATCAAAGACGGTTATTCCTTCTCTACTGATGCGAAAGGCAATGTAGTTGGTAACCATGCAGTTACAGCTGTAGGCAACGGCAAGACTGTTTCCTATGCAGCAGGCGATAACTTGACAATTGCTCAAAATATCGATAATGCAACTGGTGAACAAACATATACATATGCATTGTCCAACGATATTAAGATTGGTAAAGATGGTAAAGACGGTGTTGATGGTAAGATTGGTGTTAACGGTAAAGACGGCTCCTCTGTTGTCATCAACGGTAAAGACGGCTCCATCGGCCTTAATGGTAAGGACGGCAAAGACGGTCTTACTATGAAGGGCGAAAAAGGTGCTGACGGCGTAACTCGTATCGTTTACGAAGATCATGACAACAATAAACATGAAGTAGCTACATTGGATGACGGTTTACGTTTCGACGCTAACTCCGGTGGCGAAAAGAAAAATAAACTTGGCTCTAAAGTAACTGTTAAAGGTACAGGCGCTAAAGCTGATTCCGAATACGATTCCTCCAACATCAAAACAAGCATCACGCAAGGTGCTGATGGCAACAGCGAAATCAACATCGGTTTGGCTAAAGACTTGAACAACATCAACACAATTAAAAACGGTGGTCCTGCTACTTTCACAATCGGCGGCAACGAATTTAAATTCGACGGCGGCAATGTGAACATGGGTGGCAACAACATTACGAACCTCAAATCTGGTATCGTAAACAACAACTCCACTGATGATACAAACGGTGCTAACATCGGCGACGTTAAGACAATTTCCAAAGCTAACGATATTCACGTTAGAGATACACGTTATACTGTAAACGCGGATAAAACTGTTACATTGGAATATGTTGACGGCAATGATAAGAAAATCAATAAAACAGCCGTTATCGACTTGAGCAACTTGCCTACAGGTGGTAATGCCATCACATATAAAGCGAATAACCAAAATGCTCAAACTGTATCCTTGGATAAAGGTTTGAACTTCGTGGATGGTAACTACACGAAAGCATCCGTTGATGCAGATGGCATTGTTAAATACGACGTAACCATCGGTAAGGTGAAAGATGGCGTTGACGGCAAACCAGGCGTTGATGGTGACAATGGTATTGCTACAGTTAAAACTATTGTAGATACAATCAACAACTCCGGTTGGAAAGGTGATGTTACTGGTAACACAGTAGGTACTCACACTGCAACAATCGTTAAACCTGGCACAACTGTAAACTTCGGCGCTGGTAAACGTAACTGTTGAGCAAATCGTTAATGCTGTAACAGGCGATCATACTTACAACTATGCATTGTCCGATGACATCAAACTTGGTAAAGATGGCAAAGACGGTGTTGATGGTAGAATCGGCGTAAACGGTAAAGATGGTTCCTCCGTTGTTATCAATGGTAAAGATGGTTCTATCGGCCTCAATGGTAAGGACGGTAAAGATGGTCTTACTATGAAAGCTGAAAATGGCCAACCAGGCCTAAATGGCAAAGATGGTATCACTCGTATCGTTTATGAAGACAAAAACAACAATAAACACGAAGTGGCTACATTGGATGACGGTTTACGTTTCACTGGCAACAATGAAGTGGAAAATAAACAAAAACTTGGATCCCTTGTAAAAATCAAAGGCGAAGGCGTTTCTAAAGACGAAGAAGCTAGATTTGCATCTGCTGCAGGTAACATTGCTGTTACTGCTGATGGTACAGATACATTGACTGTTCGCTTGAACAAGAACATCAAAGGCATCGACACTATCCAAACTAAGGAAATCCACTTAGGTACTCCTGATAACTACACAACCATCAAGAAAGATGGGGACCGCATTAAATACGGTGATAAAACAATTGCTAACACTGACGAACTCTGGACAATCCAAGCTAACGGCACAGATGTTCCAGCTAACGGCGGTAAAGTAAATGTGAAAGGTACTGACGGTATCACAGTATCTAGAACTGCTAATGGTGAAATGACAATCAGTGGTTCTGGCCTTGGTACAATGAACAGCTTTAACGTTAAATCCACTGGTAATACAGCTGATGGTTCTGAAACAGCAGCTAAGAAGATTACTGATGGTAAAACTGTTGAATTCTCTGGTGGTAACAATGTCACTGTAAAACAAACTAGCAGCGCTGATGGTGCTAAAGTAGAATTTGCATTGAAGAATAATGTAGATCTTACTCCAAGCGGTTCTGTTAAGATTGGCGATACTAAGATCACGGATGGTGGCTTAGTTATCAACAATGGCCCATCCATTACTAAAGGTGGTATCAATGCTGGTAATAAACAAATTACTAATGTTGAAGATGGTGTTAACGATACTGATGCAGTTAACGTACGTCAATTGAAAGATGCTAAGACTAAATTAGTAGACGGTCAAAACACTACAGTAACTGGTGACGGTTCCAAAAATAACCCATATAAAGTTAATGTTGAAGGCGATTTGAAGAAAATCACTTCTATCACTAACAACGATGGTGATGGTAAATTGGAATTCAAAGGTGACCAAGTTGTTAATGTAGCTGGCGACAACACAATCAAGCTTGATGGTAAGACTGGTGATATCACTGGCTTAACTAACAAAACACTTGATTCTAATGACTTTGCTAAAAAAGGTCGTGCCGCAACTGAAGAACAATTGAAACTTGTTCAACAAGAAGCAGCTAAGAAATCTACTGAAAAAGTAAAAGCTAAAGACGATGCTAACAATATCGCTAAGGTAAAACCTCAAACTGGTGATGCATACGGTGCAGCTGGTGCAACATACGAAGTATCTGTAGATAAAAACGACGTAAAAGACGTAGCTCGTGAAGCTGTTACTGTATCTGGTGACAACAAAGCTATTTCTGTAGCCGTTCAAAAAAATGATGCTAACCATACAACTAACTACCAAGTTAACTTCAATGGTACCGAAGCAGCTAAACAAATTCCATTGACTTATAAAGAAAATGGTGAACATGCTAGAACAGTAATGTTATCTGATGGTTTGGATTTCTCTAACGGCGTAAATACTACGGCGCACACTGCTGCGAATGGTAAAGTATCCTTCGATGTGAAAGGTGACCTCACTAATATCACTTCCATTTCTAATAACTCTACGGGTCCTAAGATGTCCTTCGGTGGTGATTCCATCAATATCACTGGCGGTAGCCTCAGCTTGGGTGATAACTTCATCCACAATGTGAAAGCTGGTGAAAAGAACACCGATGCTGTCAATGTAAGTCAATTGAAAGCAGCTAAAACAGAAGTTGAAGCAGGTCGCAATGTGACTGTAGAACATCGTCTTGGTGAAAATGGTCAAGATATCTACAAGGTTAACGCAGAAGCAGCTGCTGATCCTCGCGTAGATCAATTAGCTGAAGAAGTTGGCCATGTAGGTGC